>Ga0065711_1026871_pt1 | contig 57983 bp, 26 predicted proteins | sample Hoacrofraction12_FD_59098 | JGI IMG/M metagenome (GOLD analysis project Ga0065711, IMG submission 59098) | Hoatzin crop microbial communities from Cojedes, Venezuela - Epithelial fraction 12 v2 (version 2) | ecosystem: Host-associated > Birds > Digestive system > Esophagus > Crop | place... | reverse complement strand
TTAAGACCGCTATAAATTGTGTAACCAAACTGTAATAAACGAAGCTTGCTTATCACTCACATTGAGTTGGCTGCATTCTTCCGCCGTCTCTCCAGGTCAGCAACCCTCGGGGTAGGACTTCGCCCCGACAGAGGATGACTTAATTCTTGATTAGATTAAGAAACTTACAGTAAAGCAGGACCTTGGAGCTTGGTGCCTAACAATGTCAAGGGGAACTTTCCCAACTGGTACTTCTTCTGAACCAGCAAAAGTTTTTCAGTGTCTTAATACATAAAAAACTGTAAATGAATCTCCTCAAAGCAGAAGCAATATATTGAAGTGCATTTACACTGAAGTGTTACACTTGATTCCTTCCATACATTCCAATAAATGCAAAACGGAAGTAACACGAAACCATAAAAATTAAGCATCTTAAAATCTGATAACCTACAGTGATTCATAGCATTAAGCTAAGCATGACTGAGTATTATTCCAGCTTCAGAGAATCACAGAATCACAGAATGGTTGAGGTGGGAAGAGACCACTGGATGAGATCTGGAGTGCGTCCAGAAGAAGGCAGCCAAGGTTGTGAAAGGTCTCAGGGACAGGACTTCTGAGTAGTGGCTGAGGTCACTTGTTTGTTAATCTTGGAGAAGAGAAGGCTGAGGGGTGACCTCATGGCAGTCTACGATTTTGTCCAGGAGGGTAGTGGTTGGGGAGATGCTGAGCCCCTCTCTCTGGTGACCAGAGGTAGGATACAAGGAAATGGAATGAAGCTGCATCAGAGGAAGTTCAGATCGGACATTAAGAAAAGATTCTTCACTCAGAGGGTAGTCGGTCACTGGAACAGACTCCCCAGGGAAGTGATCACAGCACCCAGTCTACCAGAGTTCAAGGAGTGTCTGGATGATACTCTTCATTTTAGGTAGTCCTGAGAGGAGCAGGGAGTTGGACTTAATGATCCTTATGAGTCCCTTCCAACTTGAAATATTCTATGATTCTATGATCTGGTCCAACCCCACTTCTCAGGCAGGGCCGTATGGAGCCAGGTGCCCTGGACCATGTCCAGATGGCTTTTGAGTACCTCCAAGGAGGCAAATCCACAACCAGTGCTTGTGCTCTGCCACCCACACACTAAAAAGTGTTTCTTCATGTTCTTATGGAACCTCCTGTGTTTCAGTTTGTGCCTGTTGCCTCTGGTCCTGTCACTGGCCACCACCAAAACGAGTCTGTCTCCACCCTCTTCACACCCTCCCTTCAGGTATTCGTATAGACTGATAAGATTCCCTCTGAGCCTTCTGTTCCCTAGGCTAAATGGTCCCGGTTTTCCCAGCCTTTCCTCACAGGAGAGATGTTCCAGTCCCTTAATCATCTTAGTGCCCCTTTCCTGGACTCCTTCTAGTATCTCCACATCTTTCTCACACTGAGGAGCCCAGAACTGAGCACAGTGGTCCAGGTGTGGCCTCACCAGTGCTGAGCAGAGGGTAAGGATCCTCTCTCTTGACCTGCTGGCAATACTTTGTCCAATGCAGCCAATGTTATCACTCACATTCTTTGCAGCATGGGCACATTGCTGACTCATGTTCAACCTGGTGTCCACTAGGACACCTACACTTTTTCTGCCAAGCTGCTTTTCAGTTGGGTGGCCTCCAGCATGTATCAGTACATGGATTGTTTCTCCTGAGGTGCAGGACTTTGAACTTCCCCTAGATGAACTTCATGAGGTTAAACTTCAAACATTCTTGCTCTATATGCAAATACGTAGATTTAAATAGCAGAGAAAACAAACACATTCAAATGCTGCCTAAAGAACTATGTCAAGAAGTGAAAAATTATCTCAGAAAGATTTATCACTATACTTCAAGAGTTAAGCAGGGCTGGTAGCATGAGCACTCAACGTTAATAAAATAACTAGTAGTGAAAGTCAGCCTAGACCAGAGTATAAATCCGTATGAAAAAGCACAGTTCTGTGCTTAGAGAATACTATAACTGAAAGACGGTTACAGAAGTCTTAGATATAGAAGATTACAATTAGAAGATTAGTTTAGATCTCTTTGGTTGACATTACTAGTAAAAATGACACCAATAGATGGATGTGTAGTTAAACAGCAGGGCAATATTTAGTTTAATAAACCTAAGTAATAACAACAACTATGAAAAAACTGAGGACCAGAGGTTATTTTTAGTGTATCACCAAAATTCTAATGACTCAAGGGCAGCAAGAACCTTGTTGACTTTGACCAAACTAAACTCCTAAATACATTTTTTTGACCTTACAATTATAAATTAGCCAAGTACTCTATATCATTTTACTGGGTTTATGTGACAAGATTTGTGGGGGGGGGGAAGTGGTAGGGCTGCAGGGGTGGCCTCTGTGAGAAGAGACCAGGGACTGCACCCATGTCAGACAGAACTGGTTCTAGATGGCTTGAAAAAGGACCCACCACTGGTCAAAGCTGATCCAGTCATTGACATCAGTAGTGCCTGTGTGATATAACATTTAAGAAAGGGTGAAAAACACTGTGCAGAAGCTATAAGAGAGAGGAGTGATGAAAATGTGAGAAACAACCCTATGGGCACTGAAGTCAGAGAAGAAGGAAGGTAGGGAGGTATCTGGATGCCATAGCAGAGATTCCCCTGCAACCTGTGGGGAAGACTATGGTGAAGCAGGTTGTTCTTCTGTAGCCTGTGGAGGACTCTATGCTACAGCAAGTGGATATGCCCTGAAGGAAGCTGCAGCTGGTGGAAAGCCTAGGCTCCTGGCAGGAGCTGTGGCCCATGGGGTATCCACATTAGAGCAGTCTGTTCCTGAATGACTGTACTATGTGAAAGGACCGATGCTAGAGCAGTTCTTGAAGAACTGCAGCCTGTGCGAAGGACCCACATTAGAGAAGACAGATACAAAGATATTTTTCTGATATATCTACAGATACTCAGTTTAACTGAAAAGATCTCAGCTCATCTTCCACTGGCAGTGTCAGTTACTAAGCACTTCCAAAGGATGAGTATGTCAAGCCAAAAGGAAAAAGAACTTAAACTTCCATTTCTCCTCTTTTTTTTTTAAGTTGTAATGTGTGTTCAAACATTTACAGTGAAATTCAGACACCATGGGATTAAAATTCCCACCGACTTCAACAAAACTTTTAACATTCCCCTTTACATTATGACTAGTAAATCCATTTCAAGAATCACCAAAAGAGAATTAACAACTCTGCTCCTCCTGTGAAATATTGAAAGAGTGTTTTTCAAATGTTCAATGATTTATGAGGGAATTGATGGTATCTGGCCTGCTACAGAGAGCACTTCACTTGAAAACAAAAAAAAACCCAACCAACAGTTCCAACACTACTGCTTGTGCTGAGACTACTAAAAATATCATCCTTAAAAACAAACCAATCAGACTATACATACTGTTTATGAGCCTGCATTCTATAACATGAGTTTAGAAAGGAACATGTTGTAGCTGTGGTGGCAGAAAAACAAATGAGTTTTAATTCAGAAATGACATTACAGCAAACAGTCTCACAGAGTCATTTTTACTTACAGACTGCAGAACTAATGTCTTAAAAATGATCAACCAATAGAAATTGCACACTATGTAAATGTAACAACACGTATTCTTAGTGAAATATGTCATGTGACTGACATTGCCCAAAAGAATTTGGTTTCCTGTTTTTCTTATCCAGTCATAATACTTTCGTACAAACTGCTGAAAAACTTGAACAGGAATTTAAGCCATCTAAAATGGAAAATGTTATTTAACATATAGAGTTTTTCACACCAGGCTGATTCTTGTTTTCTGTTTACTAAGAAAAATAAGAATTTACAAGGAAAAAAGATTTTCCAGTGTCTGCAAACGAATTAAAATTGTTGTCACCTTCTAAAGCATTTGATATATCAATGTAGTAAGCTTAGAGTTAGCATGCTAAAACCAGACTTTTCAATTTACTACTTTGTCCCTTTTCCACTCCTCAAACATGGAAAAGAAGTGTAAAGAGGGGGTTAAAACAGCCAACAGATCCAGTTACTTACTCTAAACATCACAGCCATGGAAGCTCATTGAATAGAAATTAACTTGCACATTCTCCGCTGTAGACAGAATTTTCAAGCACTTCTGGTGGTCAAAAGCTGTCGCTACTATTCTAATTCCAGACTAATTTCATACGATTTCTGGGACTGGTATCAGGTCTGCAAAGTTTATCAAAGGATGTGGTTTAACAAACCTTGTGTGTGTTCAAAATATATCTTGTTTACCATCTTTCTTTCTAATAACAATATGAAAAATCCTCCAATAGAAATATGTGACAGCAGTGAATCCCTGCTCCTATTTAAAACTGCACTCCTTAGGAAAGTTAAATTTCAGTTTGGTTGAATACACTTCACTGAAATTTTAATTCAGCTCATCTGGACTCTCAGATGTAAGATAAGAGAAGGGTTTTTAAAAAAAAAATGTAAGAGCTTTCTTAAAGAAGATTCCTGGGTTTCAGTTTGCATAGAGAAGCAGTAGAATGAAGTGCTTTTTACAGTGGCAGTTAAAGATCAGTTAAATGATTCAGTAATATGTTATATAATAGTTGCACATACAACACTTCAGAATATTTTTAACATACAAACTTCAAACTAATAAAAAGAAACATTAACTACACTGCGGTAGAAAATAAATATGTTAGGCAGTCACAGAATAAGTAGTCACTAAAAGTTGCATTTTAGAGACAACTGCATGGCCATAAATCATCCAAAAGATAGTACTCAGTTGAGAGATATGTATGTTATTAAACATAATTCTGACATTCACAGTAGCCGATTAGACTTAGATACTTTTTTTCTGAATCAAATTTCCCTGCTAAGAGCAAGAAAGCGTAACTTTTGTGATTTATTTTTACTAGCTGTCTTCAACACATCCATAGCCTGTCAGCTGGTGAAGTGCATTGCACTGTGCTATTTATATTAAGAATATCTGTAGTATTTAATAATTAATGAGTTCAGGCATAGGCATTTTCTGCAGTTTTCACCTTAGGCCCAGACTCTCCAATTTTCTTCCAAGTTTCAGGAAGTTCATGCAAAAAATTATTGATGTGCTCTTAGATGATGAATACAGTAATTCGTATTTAGGCAGACATATGGAATAAAATGTTCAACAGTGGCCTACAAAATCCAGCTTTTACCTATTAGAGTCATGATTTAAGCACACCTGACAATGAAACATACAAACACAGGGTACATGCAGACTTCTTCACAGAATTCTTGAAATGACGTATAGTTTGCACAACATACTTTTATCTACACAAATCCTGATTTTCAGATCTAAGGGAAAAGAGAAAATTTATTTTTAAGCTGCCTTTATTGCCATGCCAAAACCCTGGTCTCCAAGGCCTTATATAAAGCTGAACTAGTCAATTTATAATTAAATTTTATAGAATACAGCAGTGATTCTCATTACAGAAAAGGCATTTTATGGTCAGCAATCCTATTTGCAACTAATAGGATGATACAACAGTCACAGTTCACAGAAGCTTTATGTCTGTTATTTTATGCTGGAATAATGCCGCACAAACCAATTAGCCAGTACAATAGTGTCACTGTGTATTTAAAGAAAAAACTGGATCCGGCAAAAGTTTCTACTGTTCTCGTGTTTGTAATATCCTGTGTATTACCAGAACAGTAGTTTTACATTTGAAGGGTCAGTCTTGTGGGGTGCTAAGCAATAAATCTCATAAAGCACTTAGCCTACATATAATTGATGTAGGATGGTGTAACTCCCATTCCATAAATATGAGTTTTCTTGCAGTTGCAAACAATGGCCACAGTTCCAGAAAAGCTAAAATGAAATAAAAGCTATTAAAAATAAAGAAAAAAAAATGTCTTTCCATCATAGCAGCTTCAGTTAATGCATCCATTACCCTGAACAGGATGAGAAACTGCTATGTTTCTGACAGACTAATGAATTTAGTCAGCAATGCACTGACCATAGCATGAAGGTTTTTTATATCCGTAAGTGCTGGTAAGCATGGCCTTTTTCTTTTGTCTCTTTGTTTGAAAAAATCTTGATTCCGGAATACTGCAGAAAAAGGAGGGGAAATGGGAGAGGAAGAAGACTGAAGGACTAATGAAAGCTTTGACTGGGGATAAATTCAGTATGTTACATTAAGCACAAATTCTGATTTCCAGAAAACCTCTTTCACCAGATTCTTGTATATTTCCAGGTAACTGAGATTTATATAAAGTTTTACAGAGGAGTCGTGAATGTTTGTAAAGCAGATCTAGTGTTTAAATCAGTGAGTAAGGATGCCACTGGATTCTCAGAAAGCCACAGGTTCTCGCAAGCTTTACTAAAATGAAATAATATTCAGTTATATTTTTACAATGGCAAGAGGATTTCAAAAGATTATAAAAACAAAAAAAGCCCCAAACTTTTAGAAAATATTTGTATGGCAAATCTTTGTCCTATGACCACATGACTTTTCTGGGAAGACACAAATCTCTTCATATTGTTGCATCCCCGTAAGTAACTTCAGTATGTGGAAGTATGAATGGAAGAAAATGTTTCATCACAGATCCTGACTACTAATTTCTCTCTTTCTAGTCAGTGTGGAGGACACTATCAGTCTAAATCTTTAAATAAACCTCTTCTGGATATTCAGATTGCCTCTCATTTCTTTCGTTGCGACAAGGGGTTTCCTTTAGGATTCTATCAAACTATCAACATATTTACATAATTTCTAATTATATTGTGCTATGATAAAGCAGTGAAACTTTTTTCCCCTTTTAAATATTCAATATTGTTTTAAGTGGATGACTGTTTCAGTTCACATTTAAGCAAAATCATCATTTTTATACGTTTAGAAAAGATAACCAGCTATGAGAAATTATTAAAGATTTACAGCACGATATATATAGGCTTGTCCCCAGAGACTAAAAAAACAAGAGCACTTCAGAAATGAAAAAATTAAAGTAGTTTTTAAATGTGGAATTATGGAGAAGCAATTCTACTTTATTCAGAAGGAGATTAATACCTGCATCTCTTTCTTTCCTTTAAAGAAAACTGAAAATATCAGGATTAAAGAAATAAACAAAACGGAAATATTGCTGTGAAATCACCAGACAGCCCATTTTCTTTCCTATACCTTATGGACCATGAGAAGAAAATGGAAATCTACCAGTGAAGCATGAATTTCTAGAAATAGGTCTCAAAATTGTAATTTCCTAGACTGCTACTGATGTTCTAAAGACCTAAAAAAAATGCGAATTTCTTTTTCCTTAAGTACTAATACAGTTACAACAGATAAACTGTCTTGTGCCTAGTTTTCTTTTGCTTTCCATGCATTACCTAGAAATGAGCACAGCTGGGATAAAAAAATTTAACTAAGAACATAAAAAAAAATTCAAATGACACAAAAGTTGAAAGAACTTCTACGGTATTTAGGTGATAATTCCCAGATTAAAAATGTACATATAAATGTTAGCCAAAAATATTTTCACCTAAAGAGGAAAAATATTTTATTAATTACTGGGTATGGATTTTTCAGTATTCAGTAAGTTTAACATCTTTAGTACTATAGGCTCAAAAGTCAACAGACAGAATATTTCATCTTTCTAAAGTAGGAAAAATGTTGGGTTTTCATGTGATGCCTTTTCCTGTTTGTCCTGGTTCGGCCAGGACAGGGTTAACTTTCACCAGAAGCTGAGAGGGGACACAGGCGGGTGGGCTGACCCATACTGGCCAAACTGAACAGGGTATTCGGTACCATGAGCCGCCACGCCAGGTTCCAGGGAGGGGGGCTGGCCAGGGGGAAGGCAGTCGTGGCTTGGGAGTGCCAGGGCATCAGGCAGTGAGAGTTGCTCTGTGCATTCCACTCTTTTATTTTGTATATTCTCCATATCAGTATTGTTGTTGTTACTGTTCGCTTCATTTGCTGTTCTGTTAAACCCACGAGTTTTTGCCTTTTTCTTTCCATTCTCCTCCCCACCCACATGACTGTGTGGCCCTTTGTTGCTGGCCATGGCCAAACTGCAACACTGTTCAATATTTGAAACTCATAGTTAACTTGCAATATTGTTTAACTAGACATAAGTTTCAGTACTGTGCTCTTTAAAAAGAAGAACTATGAATTTTAAGAATTTAAGAGGAATTTTAATAAGAATTGTGTCTATAAATGCTTTTAAATTTATGTACTGTATTTGTCACCACTGTTTATTAGATATACACACAAGATTGAAGTTCTTTGCTTAATTTACAGATTGGAAGGTGTGGAGGATTTTTCCTTTAAAAACTGTGGATTCTACGCAATTGATCTAACTAGCTGTATTTCATAAATCCTTAGTAAGTACTAATACAGTAAAAATACCATTTGGTGGTGGAAGTGGTCGGGAAAGAGAGACAGGAATAATTTTTAATCCATGCAGTGTAATGTTTTCCATTTGGTCTACAATAAACTGTTCTTGTAAAGTGGAAAGACACTAATTGGCTTAGTTCATGCTTCATTTCAGTATAGAACATTCACTTCTGAATTGAAAATAATGAATTGATTTCTGGAAATATTCTGCAGCTATGAAGATCGTGAACAAAAAATGCTAATATACCAGAAATATTGCTGTTATGTTATAGTTTACATGTACTTTATTGCATTAATTTAATATCATTAGTTGGGAAATGGCAGCAAAATGCACCAAACCATCTTTCTAATACCCCCACTAGGAGAAAGAAATTACATTGCAACAAAAATATAGTTTGAGTTAATGTGCCCTTTATCCACTGCAAACATGCTAATAGACTTTTAGAAAAAATGCATTATTTTAAAATTGTAAGATTATTTACTTTCAGGATCAGGAATTCAGGAAGATTTTAGGACAGTCTTAGGTTTGAATAAACTTCCACACAAATAAGCCTGAGATTTATTTCTCTGTTCCAACAGCACTCTCCTGTGATGCCCAAAATATGACTGAGTGACAAAACAAGAAATTTATTCTATCTTTAATATATAGTAATTACAACAAAAAGCTTTACTTATAAAAATTAAAAGACTGATTATGAATCTTGACACAACAATCAGGAGCCATTCATTTGATCTTATAGAAGCTACGCATAAACTCTCCACAGAATGTTATCTATGTTTTATTAAATAATAATCGGCTTTTCCAGAAACATAAAAAATCTAGTGTAAAATCTCTAATTAGAGATTTCAGCTGCCAAGATTTGATAGAAACAGCCTGTATGAATCAAGCATGTTCCACCCAGTAACATGGTTCTGACGACCCCGAATGTGACCTGCTCGCAATGGAAAGCAATTTAATGCTCTACTGCACACAGAACAGTATATATGAATACAAAAATACCCAGATGAATTACTGACAGGTACATCTGAATAAGACTGCTTCTTAGCCACTTATCTATAGCCAGGCAAGCTTGTTTCACCTCATTTTAAAAGATAAAGACACATGGCAGGCTGCCCCTGCAAGTTCTCATTAGGCAAACAGCCTCCATTGTCCATTAGTGGAAAAGTCCCCCTATTATTTAAGGAAAAGTGACAGCAATGGAAGTGAAGTGAAAACTATCTGATGGCAGGAAACTCATCAGCGCATTACAAAGCTTTTTGCCTTCTACAACTTTCACCAGCCTTTTTCCTTTTCTACTTTTTCATCTGACAGCTTAAATGCCCCAGGGTTGTAGCCATGGCAAAGGTCAAGAACATAACAACAGGGCTATAAAATGAGGTTGTTTCAGGGGGAGAAGTTGCTAAACACAAAGAAGTTTATTGAGCACTAGACAATAAGACCCCACATCTCAAAGAATTTGTCTTAGTAGCTGCCACTGCTTTAGAAAAAAAACATAGAGAACCTTAAAAAAGATTTAGAACTGTTACATACTCTCTGAAACCTAATAAAACTAAGAAATATTAAAATATCTGTTATAACTTAAATATTAGAAAGTTTTGTTTGTGTTTGGAACCATTGTAAATATGCACAATATGTAGTCTGTCTTTTAAAACAACCATGTCAATCACAAACTATTAATTTAATACATTCATAAAATAATACATGTCTTACATCAGGTTTGCTTAATGAAGATACAAATGTGTGTTTTTCCAAAGACGAAATCACTTCACTATGATGCTCAATTAAAAATAAACAGAAAAATGCATTGTCTTCTTGCTTCCATTAATAAAGGCTTAAAGGCTTAAAAAGTTTTGCAGTGCTACAATTGTCAAGATGAAAGGCAGGAGTTTTGCTTATATTAATTTAATCCTGTAAATTTATGGCTTTAATTTTTCACAATCAGTGGAAACAATAAGGTGAAGTTTAATTACCTTTCACAATGTCCAGTAGTACTCTTACCAAGTCAAAGAACAAGTTGGGTGTCTGATTATAAAACCCACCACGCAAATTCCTGTTGAAACAAAGAAGAAAAAAACAAGATCTTAGCTTCTTATTCTGTCAAAATGTCAATCTTTACTCACATACATGTTCAGTATGTTCAAGGAATAAAATAACTTAAAAAGTGTGGGATAGATTTTGTATTCACATGCATTCGGATATGATTGACAATAGACAAGGGACTGTCCATTGTTAACAACTGGCTATTATTATGATGCACATATGATATAAAAACATATTCTAAAGCAAGTCATCCATTAAACATTGTTAGGCTCAAACAGCAATAGTTCTAGATAGATATACAGCTATATGAACATTTTGCATTCTCCAAATCATATTTTAACATATATGATTCAAGTGAGAATAGTTGTGGCAGACTGACCTTGACTGGATAAATAGTTCTTCTTTTTAAACTCTTTGTGTATGACTAATTTTTCCATCTAATCTGCACCCATACATATACCAATGCAATATGTTGCTGTATGCGATAAATAACATCATGTTCAGAGACCAGGATCATTTTTTCTGTTTTTCATTTTTAGATTTCACACATGTAGTCAAGACTCAGTTAGATGTTTAAAGTGGGAAGCTTGGATAAAAATAATGTATGTTTTGTTTTAAACATACATCTGTGTTGTTCTGTATAGTTATGACTGGTAGTTAGGGTCAGCATCTAGAAAAGTATATGCCATCATTCTATCTTTATCTATTCCATATTAAGAACATAATAATAGTAAACAATGCAAAATTATTTCTTTTTAATTTTGAAATACTGTCTTAAAGTATTTCAGGCAAAATGGCTAATTTTGGAGAGAGAAACTGAATTAATTTATCTGAAAATTAAGTAATATTAATTGATTTCTACTGTATTATCTGCAAAAATGTTTAGAATTTGTATCTACAGTTTTATATTTATATAAATCAACTTCTATATAATTTAAATGGAACTTTCAGAAAAGTCAAAAAGTATAAGAAATAATTTGACCAGAACAACTATTACTGTTAGCAATTGCTGAAATAATGTTTATCAACAAAAGAGGTGGCTTAGGTTCTACAGTGGCTGATAGCACTATTTAGATTTATTAGGCTTATCTAGCTGTAAAAGTCTTTTTTGCAAATGCACATTGCTTTCAGTGCATTAATCTCATCTGCAATACTTTAAAAGAACTTTTTTTTCTTTTTTTTTTTCATATGGAACTGATCCTTTTACAAAATATGCTTGAATAAAACAATTTTGTAATATATGCTTAGAGGTTCTTTGAAATGTGCTTCAGACATTTCAGTATTCTAAAACCAAATCATTCATCATGAAATTTATTTACTCTTGAGTTTCATGAATGTATTTTCACAGTGCACATTTTATCTTGAGTAGACTAAAAGAAGTTTAAAAAAATATAGATTACAAACGTATATTTTTGTTTCTCACACACATTCTCCCATTACATCCATTGTACTATGCTAAGAAATATTTTGGAAGCATTCCACACTAACAGAAGTAGGAAATTTTCCTGCAGAATTTGGTTATTATAAACATATCTGTATCTATGTCTTGCTCTACCTCTATTTTCTATCCATAGATATTTATATATATAAATACACGTGTATGTATATAATTAATTTCAACAGGATGTGGAAAAAGAGTGGGAATACTGTCCCTCTCTTTTTCCTGTCATCATTAACATAGCTCTGTATGGCATACTACTTCCCCATCTGCAGTATACTCACTCTTACCCCAGTCATTGCAAGTACTATTACATGCTTAGGAAGTGTCTGACGCTAAACACTTTGGGCCACACTACTTGCTAATACAGATTAAGCTAATATGCCCTAATTTCTCTTTAATGTGACCAACGCAGAACAAATAGCACGTGATATCACTGCCAGAGAACTTTACTGACAAGAATTTGTAGATTTCCCCTTAAATCTTGGATCAGAAGATAAGAAAATAGCAGATGAAGGTTGCATAACCAAGACACCTTTTTCAAAGGTAGTCAATGAAATTGGACCAATACCAAGCAAAGAACTGAGAAGCATGCAAAGTTTGTACTCAGAAAGAGAATGTCATGAAAAAAAACAGGTGGCAGCAAGGAGAGCTGCCACGGGACCTGGTCCCACCATCATGCTCAATGGAGGTGCGGAGGAAAAAGCAGCAGATGATCTATACAAAAAAAGCAATGAGACTGATGTACTGAACAGTCTTCAGAAGAAAAATGAAATACAGTAAAGAGCACTAGCAGAATAAATAAAGATATTTACAGGAATGAAAACAGTTTCAAAGAAAGTGAGTCTTGATAAGTGATATGTGAAGTGGTACAGGGCAAAGAAAAAAGTGTTGTAGAATCGTCTAAGATTGCGTAAGAACTATGTGTAGAATAACCAGATCTAACCAGAGATAAATATAAAAGACATAATATATTAAATAGAAATGATTTGCATCTTTAGAATAATTAGAAAAAATTGTATTAATCAAAATTAAGGAAAGAGAGAAGTTCCATTTTGTGTCAAAGAACATTTCACACACAGAAATGCGTCAAAGAAGATTTAGCACAGAGAATTTCTTAAAACACTTAACAGCAAGTTAATAAACTGTAAAAGTACTAGAAAAACAGAATAAAACCATACAACATAATCTACTCATATGGGCCATATGAACCTAGATATAACTTTAGTTAAAGCATTTTAAATGGGCTTACAAATATTTTAATGATAGAAATTTTTTTTTAATGGCAGGTAACTTGATTTTTTTCACTTTTCATACTATTATTTAGCTAATTTGTGGCATAAGGTAGATCAATTAATGACTTTGAATAGGTGATGCACATCTTTAGCTAATACGCCATGACAAACATTTTCCTAGGTTGCAGCATATAGAAAAGAGACATGCAACTGTAATCGTTGGCTGAAAAAACAATATGTCAGTTAACTGGTTCAAGAATCAATGCACAATTGATTTATAGCAACAAGGTTCTCAGCTTCACTATAGACATTAATAGGGAAAGATAAAATGAACGCTTAGAAACATGAACTGGAACTTTTCCAATTAAATTCAGTGTTCTTATGACACATACAGCTTAGAGTGAAGAAAACCCTTATTGGAATGAATTCTCAGTATCAGTGTCAGTGCTGCATGGGTCCTGGAGCAAACTAAGTTATCTCTGTTCAAGTGTCTATGGAAGGAGGGTCCTCAGCTACTCTCATTCTTAAGCTTACCCCCCCAAAAAAGTAAAAAATACAGACACTGCCAAATGTCAAAATGAAAACATAACACACTCAGCTAGCCTTTTAAAAACAGAATTACATTTTGATAATAGGGATGTAAGTCACTCTTCCCAAATGGCACCGCCTGCTGTGCGACAGTTCTTCTTGTAACCAGAAGCCACACCTATACCTGGCCCATTCAACTTCAGCTACTGAGCACAGCAGAGATATCCAGTCTACTTCAGCTCATACCATAGCCTAACACTTACTGATTAAACATGGTGCTTTTAAAAAGATTTCTTCAGAAGACTGCAGGTGCAAAACATAAACACATTTTAGAATTTCTGTGTATATCACCAGTTCAGTAAAAATGCTCAGATTGTGTAGGCATTGTAGGCATTTAGGGAACCACGCTAAAATAATTACATAAATTATATCCAATATAGTCTTATGGTCTTATGATCCACTACTTATCTGATTGGATGACCTTGGGTGGCTGTCAGATGACCATCCAACTGCTCTCTCACTCTCCTTCCTCAACAGGACAGAAGGAAAAAATAAGATGGAAAAGCTCACGGGTTGACGTAAGCATAGGGAGCTTGCTCATCCATTACTGTCATGGGCAACTCCATATTCACCCCAGTTTTCCATTTTGCCACTCTGCTTTCAATCAGCTTCAGCTAAATTGTTCATGGTTACCTCCAGCACAAATGCAAGGAAAGCTGGACTCTTCACATCTTGAAGACAACCCTTTTTGACAACTCACTTTAGTGTTAATTATCCTCCATTTTCAATGTATTCAACTAAAGATAAAGATAAACAAAAACATAACAAATAAAACCCCTGCAAATTTCACCGTCAGTCTCAGTGAAGGGAAAACATACTTAAAAAGTGTAAAACTGAGAATGTACAACTTAATTTTCTACTCAAGCACGATGCAGTAGAGAAGCATTTCCAATTTGTGTAGCAATGTCATTGCAAGGAAAGAAAATGATTTTTTTTTAATAAAGAAAAAACATAGTCAGTAGTATTTACAATATTATGGTTTTGAGATTATAGCAAAAGCATGACTAATTGTAATATATATAATGGAAAATGATTAATGCAAACTTAAAATCCAGTTGGAGAATATTATTTCAATAAAAATTAAGACTTGAAGAATAAATCTTCATTCAAGTGACAACAAAAATAGGACGTAGTGAGGTAATTCTTCAGGTGAAGGTTTTTAACATGTCTGATAGGATGAAATTGAAGATATCATAAGCCTCAGGATTTTCTAAAGAACTAATTTTGGTGGTGAAACATTGACCTTATTTGAAGAAGCTTTAGTATAATTTGAGGAGTAAATTAAAGATGACAGAGACATAAAATACATAGGTTCTAGCAATTTGTTAAAGGAACTGCAATATTTTAGAATTGTCAAATCTTTAACTATTTTTGTGGCAATAGCATCAATCACAAAGATTTAGTCTGGTATTTTTGCAAATGAGTAGTACCTTTTATCACAGCCATTTCCCATTTTCACTTAACTATTAGAAATTCATTTCAGATTACGGTTGTATGAAACATATAAAAATATATAAACCAAGATGAAATCTAGCTTGGATGAATTTATGGTATTGCAGGAAGTCACACAACCCTCAGCTTAACAGAACTGCATTTTATACCTAGGAAGATCTTTAGCTTTCCTTTAATACCCAAACCATAGATTTATAATTGCAAAACATAAATAAAAAATAAAAAGAAACAAACCAAACAAAAATCCCAAAATGTATTTCTAGGATTGAAAGGAAGGAAACTAGACTTTGTGTAGCTGGAAAAGGATTCAAAAAAACTCAGTAAGAAGTATTTTATGTGTGGATTAATTTTTTTAATGGATCTATATGAGGAAGTAACGTGAACATCATGTGAAGTAACTTTGACAGTTTGTTGAAAAGTAACCTGCATGAGCTAGTAATCCATGGATGCATATCACTGTCACTGTCAACAATAAGTGAACGTACTTGTTATGATAAATACAGTGCCCATCTGCAAGAGGGAGTTATCTTATGGAATTGTTTGTAATATTAAATAAATGGCTGGTTATATTTCAGTTTCAGAAGTCCAACTCTTATGGACAAGCACACCAGAAACCTATGACAACAGACAAAATTTAACGTTTCTGTCGATGTTATTCAGTGTCTCAGAGACCAACACCACCACCACCACCAATTTCTGCTTACGTATATGTTAAGAAACATTACTGTGGCCTTCATCTTCAACATAAGATACCCTTGAGTATCTTGTAAAATCTTGAAACTGCTGAAAGAGGTGAGAAGGGATGCTGGAAGGTATGAAGAAGCATAACTAGATTTCTCATTCACATGAAGTAAATTCTAATATAAATTTAAAACATCTCTATTTAAACTTCAAAACATAGATGAGACAACTCCAAGAAATTAAACCAAAAAGCAGCAAATTAGTTAAACTACGTAACGCTTACTTTCTCAGGCAACTTATACTGCTGTTACCTTAATGAGGAAGAAACTTCATCTTCAGATAAAAATCAGTCAGAACAATGCTTATTATCACATCACTTTTTTCAGTCTTCCACATCTGAATATAAGATTGGGAAGAATGACTGAAAAATAGCATTTGTCACACAAGAAAGTAGATGAAATATAGGGCTTCCTCTCCTGATTTCCTTGTTCAAATTCAAAAGATATGGAACAGAACAATGGGCCACTCAAGAAGCTTGATGGAATTAAAAAGGTGAGAGAAATTACTCTTAGCTGAAGGTACCAAAGTGGGCGATTAGCCTAACAGTAGTTAGCACAGTTCTTTCCTTAGACTTATCCATAAAATAAAATATTAGTTTATTTGATGCAATGCTGTAAGAACTTAATAACTGTTAAAAAAATACTTTATCTTGACTATTTCATAGAGTTTCATTAAACACACAGACAGTCTGTGGCAATTCCCAGTCTCTGTGAGTGAGAGTTCCTCAACATTCCACTCATTTTGGTGCCCTCACCAGAAGTGGCAAAGCATACGTACCCACTTGAACTTTCATGATTATGCAGTGATCCTCTTATACTGTGCACAACAGGGATTAGATAGTCTCTCTCTAAAGTTTTAAAACACATTTCTGTTTCTGTGACTACTTTCATAAGTAGTGTGATGATTACAAGTGGATTAGCAGGTCAAGGCAACAAAGGCCCTGCAGCTACATTACCCACACTTGGATGAGGGGAGTTTATATGGCACTGCAGTTAGTCTGACCATCTGGACTAAACTATCAGTGCCAGTGTGCTGCAAAGGCCAGCAGCTCATTCCGGGCTGGGGGCTGGGAGCAGTGGAGGGAGCCCATGATGGGCAGATTCTGGTAGATTCTGGAAGACAGAGCCCGACCCACCTTCCCAGCCAGGAACAGGGCAGTCAAGGGGCACTGGGGCAGCCCCAGCCCCAGGCATCAGGAAGCTCCATAGGGACCAGCCTGAGCCAAGGCCAGGCTGGGACATCAGTCCACAGGTGGAGGGTCGGTATCTGGCCTTGTGAGGGGAACCAGTGTCTGATACCACCCTGGGATGGATGGATAGGGCTGTGGGGATGGAGCCAGGCTGAGGGGGAGCCAGGCCATCAGCCCACATGTGAACTGATGTGAAACATTTTTTTTCTCACGACCACAGATAAAACCACGCTGAACCTTTGGTAAGCCCAACAGAGATAGGTTGCCAAAGAATGAAGCAACAAGGAAAAATGCAAAAAAAATAAAAGGAAAAGGGTTAAGTAACAAGATAAGGCAGCCAAGGAAAAGGAAAGGAGGACAGGAAATGATATAAAGACAAGAAAAAATCTCTGTGGAAGACAATGAGCTGTAAAACCTGGGGGCTGGAGGTTGACAGCACATGCTAAAGCACAAATTAGTTTTGTCTTCTCATACAGCATTTCAGATATGATTAGAGTTCTCAGCATTTTGAAAACCTTCTTTTAGTATGAGTGCTTAGTAGGCACTGAAGTGGCACGATCCCACTTAGTGTTTTGGAGTCTCATGTCTGCGCTACAAGAAAGCATGTGGTGCTCAGCTGGAACAGATTTTCCAGTTTGCTTTCATCTGAAAGGAATCTTGTTTATATGTCTATATACACTTTGCAGTCAAAACCAATCACAATAAATGAGTGGGATTAGGGAGGCTGTTTCAGAAGTGCGTTACTGCTCCAAACTAAAATGCTATTGAAGATTCATCTTCTGTCAAATATAAATATGGGGAAAACTACTAGAAAGTGCTTACATCAAGATGACTTTTCTATACTGTTTTGTTACAGGTCATTCCCTAGAGAAGCTATGAATTCTGTTCATCTTCTGAAAGTATGGAACTTTCCAACTATATTCAAATATTAGTAACATGTACTGGCTCAAAATCATGAAATCTGGATAGCACAGGCAAAGCATATTCAAAAACATCAGACCTTAAAGCAGTGTACTAGTTACAGTCTTACGAGTAAAACTAGATCATTTCATCTCAGAATGAGATGAATATAAAGGTTCATAAATTACCTCAGATAACATTAAAGAAGAAATAATTGATCAACCAGATAGGATAACTGCAAAATCCACACACTAAATGCAGTAACTTTAAAATGAACTGATTTATCCAAATAGTGAGATATATCTCATACTCTCCACCTTTGCTATTACTTGGTTTAATGTCAGCAGTGTATTATTTCTGAAGAAATATGTCATGCTGAACATCATACATAGTTCTATTGTCAGAAGCTAAAACAGTGAAGAAAAATTGCTGTTTACTATTTCTCCTTTTTTTCTTTCAATTCCCTGTTAACCGAGCAAGGCTTTTATAAGGATAGTAATTTTAAAAAATGTCAGTTGGTAAAACCAAAACCACAAAGTTCTAAACCCAGTGATGATTGAACTCCAGCCATTTTCTTTTTGTAGCAATTCAGAAAGAAAAAAAGCCCTCTGTATATTTTATGTCAATTCAGAAAAAAGTGCAATTAGCTGAATACAGGACAGTTCTCTTTTCCTGAAAAAAAAATAGGCAGTTATCTAATAAAGTGGAGACACCTTACTCCCTCTCAGTAAATTAAAGTTTCTGACCTCAGTAAAACAAGACCACACACAAATATCTACATTCTTGTAACAAATGAGGAGCAATCTTTTAGGTAACAAACACAGTGTGGGCTTTTTGAATATGTCATTCTCATAGTTCTTTTAGAGAAATTGTAGCTTGGAAAATCATACACTGTCTATTTAAATTCCTGATGTTACTGAGGTTCAGTTTTCAAACCTTCTGGTACTTACCTCTGCACAACAGTTGAGTATATTTCGCATTTTGTTCCAAAGGTGGTTACACTTCAGAAGTGGATTAAACAATAACCAACATTCCACTTTAAATAATAAAATGACTCATAAGCAGATGAATTAGGAAAAACATAATCTAAGAGAATTGTTTCAACCTTATTTTCATTTTCATGTATGAAACAAATGAAAATTGAAGTGATCCGAACAGCCAAAAACACCCAGAAAACAAAGATAAATTTTAATGTGATTTTGAGAATCGTGGGGGACTGTCTAATCTCAGATTCAGGTCTCAAAGTCGCTATTTAATGTACTTGGAATGTATGGATTCAACAAAAATACATTTTTAAATTGTGGCCAAAACAGGGAATTAAAACAAGAACAGATGAATCATTTACAGGATTTGGGGCAGGTATTTGTTTGTTTTCTCCATTTTTTCTCTTTTAAACAACATTCCAGTTTAAAGCATGTGCCCAAGAAATAGGAGTTCAGTTTCCCAACCCTTCTCTGTGTGATGCACTCTTAACTCGCTTTCCAGGAAATGCACTAATAATATCTTGGATCTTTGCCCTAAAATATTACCAAATTAAGTTGGGATAATTTTATAGTAACTAGGGAGTGTGTGTTCGAACACACTGTAATTTGATGGGAGTTTCTTAAACCTTTCTGTGCAGGTGCTCTGATGGGATTTAAAATGACACATTGTTACTTTTATGATAATTACTTCTGCTTTCCAAGTAAGGAAATGCCTACTTTGCAGCCTGGAGTTAACCACCTCTGTAGACAAACTCTTGTGCTTAATATCATAGAATCATAGAACGGCAAGCGTTGGAAGGGACCTTAAAGATCATCTGATTCCAACCCCCCTGCCATGAGCAGGGACATCTTCCAGTAGACCAGGTTGCTCAGGGCTCCATCCAACCTGGCCTTGAACTTTTAACGCCACGCAGATCCTAATGGGAATATTAGGTACCTAGACTCTCATTATTATACAGAGAGTTACGGTGTTTGGTCTTCAAGCTGCTTCACAAAGGAGGCTACCTCACAGAGAAAGCCTATTGCCTCCCTACAATGAACACGTGCCTGCTAAGAGAGTATATAGTTCCCTAATGTCCAAATTTTAAAACCTAAAATAGGATATGGCTCCCTTTATAATGTCCAAAATTGAGAAACTGTAATATTTCCATAACTGAATTGGCTGTACTTTTCAAAAATGTAAAAAATCTTCTACGGACAAATCAGGTTCATTCTGCAAATGTAGTGGATACAGAAAAAGCTTTCTGGACATTCAATCCCAGTCAAATTTGCCTGCAGAGTTTCAGCAAAGCTGATGGAATATACAGATTTATCTATATTATAAACAATTGTTCAAAATTATCAAAAATTACATAAACAATATTTACAGATACCAAGAGAAAATATGTGCAGGACATTCAAAGATGACAATATTTCTGTATGTCATTGTGATAAATGCAACTCTTTTTCTGAAAATGTGAATGTCCTAAATTACTCACAGGCAGATTTTGTTAGTTTTAATTCTGAATAACAAACTTTTAAATTCTGTAATTCATATCTGTCACAGGTCAAAGAGAAGAAATTCTTCTGTTTCAAAGCTTACTGAATGTGCAGAGAAAACAACACATCTCACACAACCGTTTATAATGGTACAGATTTGTTTATGCATCTACACATAGATTATTAAAGATAATTATTTACCTTGCTATTGGGTTCATCTCACGCAGTTCAAAGATTTTAATTGGAATTAGGACATGAAAGTGTGTCTTATTGATTCATTAACATCTGCATCAAATGTACAGTCAAGCATAAGGCTAAAGTTTGCAGAATTCCAACCTCCTGAGAGATTTGTTAATAAATCACTTAAAAAAAATTAGTGTAGATTCTTATTACAATACGGCATTGAATTATTGCATATGATTTATAAAAATAATACATAACATCTACTACTTTGGAAAATCTTCCAATTATTGAAAAACAGTTCTCAAGGGAGGAAGATGACAAATGATAGAAAAAAATGTAGAGTTTGAAAAAGAGAAAAGAAACACCTGAAAAATGCTTCAGAACAGTAATGCTATAGTGAAACATGCGTTAAATACAATGAGATACTGAGATACTGCAGGTAAAATTATAGGTGCTTTGCAAAGATGATCTTTTTGCTTTAAATTGAAAAAAAAACTGTAGCTTCTCCTTTAGTATAAAGTAGACCTTACAGTCATCTGCCATAGGGCAGATTGTCAACCCAAACATACATAAAATTTTGCAAGTATAAACTTTGGATATTGCGATGAAAACGCACATAGTAATGTGACAAAATGCTTTGATTGAGTTAACATGGAGACACTGTGGCCAGGTTGAAAGTACTCTATTCACTTGCAGGTCAGCTTTCCAGCATTCCTTCACTTGTGACATGGTAACAGACAAAAGACTTTTCTGAAGAAATGTTAAGTGGCCACCACCCTCTGTGGACCTGAGGCTCGGCGTTCTTCCTGACTGGCTGCTGGAGCCCAGTGTGGTGCACTCCGAGGCCCGGGGGTCTCTCTCTCAGGTCTACAGGCACAGCTGCTTCTTTACACACACACACACACAAATACACACACACACACAAATACACAAATACACACACACACACACACACACACACTTGATCGCCACATGCAGACAAGGCACTGCCCTCAAACAGCAGCAACTTATAACACTACCAGGACTCACCTAAACGTAAGTGTAGGCAGTCAAGTCCCCCATTGCTCTTCAGCTGTCAGAGGCAGGAGCTCACTAGAGAAAGCACACTTGCACACACCACTCCCTGGGTTTACAAGCACGCACACATGTTTGTGGATCTCTGAAATACCAGCACACCTCCCGGTCTGTCCAACACTCCTATCCAGATCCCGGGTCTTCTTACCCAGTTCATGGTCATGAGTCTCCACTCACCAGCTAGACCACCTTGGTGCTCACTAGCAAGCAGACACATGCCTGCATAGACTCATCTCACTGGTGCCTGTCATTTATGGGTCCCCTTAAATGTCGTCATGGACCCTCTGTCTACCTAAAACCCCTGCCCGGGCCTTGAGACTACTCCACACCAGCTAGTCCTACTTAAAGTTTGCTAGCAAAGGGCACATACACCCCATCTACATGCACAGGTTTAGAGAAGGCAAGGTATTTGCCCCCACCAGTAGCAGGCACCAGAAGCATGGGCTGCGATCCACAGTCCCACTTCTGCTGCCAGCATTGAGCTCCTCGGACACCCCTGTCACGCTGGTCCCTTGCAGTAGCTGTTTTTTGAGATGCACAAGGTTCTCTCCCCTGTGGCTGGTGGTCAAGACCCTCACCCACTCCAGTTGCTGGCACTGAGACCTCTGAGCTCCAGTAGTTCCCTGGTCAGACTCTAGTTGCTGACACCAAATCCTTTTATGTCTACCTCACCAGTAGGTGGCACTTAGTCTTTACAGCACTCACATGCACAGGACTGAGAGTGAGATTGCATGGAAAGAGAGTTAAGAAAGGATTTAACAAAAAGATAGGACAGACGGTCAGATGCCGGGCTTGGTCAGACAAGCGTACTGACTTGCAATGTTTTACATGCAATTGGCACCTGTTATAAACCTGTTTGTCTATTACTTTCTTTGTTCCTCCCTGCTCCCCTTCCCCTAAACATTCCTTAATACATTTTGCAGTCTTACAAACCCCCTTCAAAATCCCAAATTTTCATGTTCATCCTGTTTTCCCTTTCTTATCAGTTGCAAAGTTCAGGTGGCCTTCTCTGAAGCTTTGCCTGGGATTTTGCAATGGTCCATCACTTAGTAAGTGGAAGATTTTGGTCTTTGTCTCTGCTATCCCTCATTGTCTAATAGGTTTATGTCTCACTGTATTGTTATTTATCACCCCTCCATATACTTATTATCCTCTTTTGCATTGAAAAGGTCCTTGATTATTGAATAACCTTGAAGAAGCAGATGCTTTCACCTTAACAAAACTTTACAGCCTTATTTGCTGAACTCCAGGTTACCCATCTGCTATTTTGACTTCCACCTCTGACAATGATGCTCAACAGAGAGACACCAAAGGAACATAACTTTTTTTTTTCAGCTGAAAAGCCAATTGCACCTGCCTCTTTTCAAATCCCCCTGTTATTGCTCCTGTTTTGTAGCCTCTCCACATTTTATTATTGCTTTCTGTGTTCTCATAGCATATAGTCATACAGTCTGATCATGTTTCAATCTGTAATGCAAAATACTAGCATTCATCATTGGCTAACTTCTTTGAAAAACCAGAAGCAGCACCATTTTTCTCTATTTCTACAGGAATTTTCTTACATCCCATTAACTAGATAACACCCACTGGATGCCAGTGGGTCAGACTTAACAATTTCATCTAGAAGACCTTTGTTCTCACCAGAACAGTTTTAAATAAGCTGATTTCTACCTACATTTCCTTTGTGGTTTTCTCCCTTCACTCGTGCCAACCATATAATCACTTAACAAACCCCTTCTCTACCTTATCTCACCTGCACTTTGTATCCCCTTTCTGCATCCAACACTTCTGCTTGAAATTTCCTTCACTGTTTGTTGGCATTATTTTTTATCTAATACTCTCTCAAATTATCTTAGCCTTCTTTTTTTTCTGTCCAGCAGAAAAGAATCTTAGAAAAAAACATATTCAGTCCATAAGCTAATGCAACAAAAGACACTTTGCAGGAAATATCTTGATTTGGTTATTTTTCAGCAGACTTGATTATTTATTCTGTTAATGCCGTCTTTCGCCCTGTACCCTAAACTCATTTTACAGGAAAGCCATTTCCCTCATTGATCGACAAATCAGTCTTGAAACAATGCTTTTAATTATTCTCTTTGAAAGAACAAAAAGTAAAATTTCTTTACCATTTAACACTGTAGAAGCAACACAATGAACAGTAGCAAAAGAAAAACAAAATCATTGAGACATTGTTTATATAAGGAGGTAACTGTACAGCTAGCTAAAATGTCAATTTCTATTAGTAGCAGTACCCCTGAGTAAACTATTTTGAAATTAACATATTAAGTTACTACACGATGATTTCTTTTGTTGGCATGCCCCAACTTCATATCTTTGCTTAAGCAGAGGTCCAGGGTTCGCTTTGCTTTGTTTTGTTTTAACATCAAGACAGCTACCACAGGAATGATAGCTCCATGGAACAGCCACCTTAGTTCATTGCTAGGTCTGAAAGAAGAAAAATTATGCACCCTGATCCTTTTTCTTGTTTCATACAATCCTGGTCCTATGCATCCCATTAGACTTCTGTTAACACCCATATGGGGAGTACACCCAAGTTCTCTCTCTAGGGCATCCCAAGTGTAAAAAGTAGGATACCATGAGTACAGCTTACTCATTGCAGAGTGAGAACAGCAGTCAATGTATGTTCACTCAACTCATGTGAACTGAAAGTTAGAAATAACCTTAAATCCTGCAACTGAATGTAGTTTTAGATTTTTCTTCTATAATTCCTTAGCTAAAAAATGTCAAAAATGGTATTTTCTTCCTTAATGTTTGTTTTTGTTGGTTTTTTTTTATAAATACATAAAGGCTGTAAGACATTTATTTAAGAAGAGACTGAGGTATTTGGGTGTTTGAACATATATTATTTTAGGTACTGTTTTAAGGACCTTTAATTATCAAACACATTCAAGTTAGGCCGGCACATATGACATCCACGGAAGATTTTTGTTCTTCTGTAATAACTGGTGAAGATCAGACCAGGCAAGACATTAAAGATGTTGCTAGATATATACATTCATTCACGGAACTTGCACCCAGTTTCTTAGGGATTAGAGGTCATATTCACAATGGGAAGTGTGAATATAAGTGTTCTTATGTAATAGGAGTTTAAAAAAATTTTATCTTAATTTATTATTTTTTGAGGTGGAGAAGTAAACCAGATAAAACTAATAAGGGAATATTCTGCTCAAAAGTATTATTTTATTCCATATTTTAATTCTAATTGTAATGTGCACAAATATTATTTAGTATACAGAATTTAATATTCTTACAAATTAAACATGTTACTCAAGTCAATGAATATAGTATATTGAGCAGTCTTACAGTTAATAATCATATAAACTCCCTGATTCACAAATATTGCCTAAGATTTTGGAAAAAATATGAACTGTAGAGACAGAAAGAAAAAAAGAATATGTGCAATTTTGTAAATGTTACTTATTTCACTTTAAATTTATGCCAGCAATTACAAAAAAGTATGTTGCTTTAAATGTTGCACACTGTTTAACGTAAATAGTATATATTGTTTATGTAACTCTGACTTTCTATAACCCCACTTCCAAATAAAAACTGTAAATCTCTCTCTCTGTTGATCTCTTTGTAACTTAAATATGTTTTTAAATCAGCCAGAACTCATAACAATGAATAACACAGACTCAGGCTAGTGATTTTCATACTACAAAAACTATGTGTTCGTTAAAGCTTATTCTTGACCTTTTCACAGATGAAGTGTGTCAATATCAAAAAGCTTCTAAAGACTATTGCTTTTAATGTCAAGCAATGGTATCCTATTATTCATGACAATACAAAGTTACTAGAATCAAAATTCCATCTTCTATTCACCTAGTCAGGAATTTGAATCATAATCTTCCTAGGAACAATAGTTACAGTGTGATCTGATTAACTGCGCTTTTTTTGGGTTCTTTTTTACATATTCAAGTTAAGAATTTGCAAGAGTACTCTGATCTTTATTTACAAATAATCCGTGAACAAAAAAACACAGTAATAAGACATGCAGCAAAAATCCATTTAGCTAATCTTTCCACAGTTCTGACATTGTTAATAAAAGCCATCAATTGCTTATCTAAAACACCAACTGAGTAACATTAATAAAAAAGTTCTGCATTTGGTAACAGCACACTACTGCCAGATCAGTGTAATGATCCTCTCTAGCCATGAAAGAAAAGATGAACCTCTAGAATCAAGGAAATCCATCCATTCCATAGAGATGAATAGAGTTCATCCTACCATACTAGTTCATGAAGTGCTACAAACACCCATCCTAAATCTGGATTGCCTCTAAAAGGACTGACTAGTGACTGGAAAACCACTGAGCTCACAACACTGTCTAAATATACAGAAAACCACCTGCTTTAAATAAATCTGAAAATCAACACCAGTTCTTGAAATTGCTGAACTGTTTTTAATCAAATATATTTATAGTACTTACAACTTTAATTACAACTTATTTTTTTCTTATTTGTACATCCCCCTTTAATGAAATGCATATATGATTTAAATGATATTTGTTCTAGGAAAACATAACATCCTTCTTCTGTTTATTCAGTGTAGCACTGAAAATATGAAAAGAAACTTACTTAAGGTCTGTATAATTTAATGTAAAAGAGTTTAGGTTTAGAACTGTTTGCTTATGAAATAAAATGCTTATAAATTACTACAAACCATAAATAATTTAGCATCACTGTTGTAAGTGAAGTTGTATGGGAAAAAAGAAAACAAGATTAAAAAGAGTTAAAAATTGGGAACCCTGAAAATATTTCTTGATTCAGTATTAAAACAAGAGAACAAAAAGTTAGAATTAAAAACATTTGTCCTGAAATGTACTGTTTTCAACTCTTACTGGCATTTTAGTAACTTAATTATTTAATTGAAAATTAAAAACACAAATTAATTTTGGAAAAAATAGCCTCCATATAAAATGGGGCATTTGAAAAATGTATGTTAATATATAAAGGAGGTAGTGTTGTACAGTTTTCTGGAGACAGATAGGAAATTTATCTTCAAAGCTTGACTGAAATTATCAATACAGAGAAGAATATTTAAATGAAGAAGTTGTGTTACCTTTAAAGAACAATTAAGATTTTGTCCTTCTAAATGCTTCTCCTGAAGTACTGTGTGCTACTTAATGAGCAAAGCAAATATAAGCACAGAAGTTAGCTAAGAAAAGAAAACATTTTTTTATGTTCCTGTCTGTTCACTGATCAAAATGGTAACACAGACAAGCTGAGGAAACTGGGAAACCTTGTGTAGATGGTGAGAAGGAACTTTTGATTATCTGAATTCTATAATCTCTTGAAAAGATGGGTCACAGAGGAGGTAAAAGCTTACAGCCATTATTTAAGCATAAGGAGCAAAGTAGTCAACGGGGACTTTTGCTGTCCTCTTTCTAAGATTATAGCAGAAGAAAATACACACCAGTGCCAAGTCTGGCAAAGCCTCGCTTTGGTCTGAGTTATTCTTGACCTTGTAAGAAGGCCACTCAGCACACATAGATTGGTTCTTTCCTGCCCTGTCTTTAGGGATCTGGAACAAGCTCCTACCTTCCTTTCTTCCAAGTGGCCAACCTCTAACAGGTCTTATAGAAAGGAAAACCTTTGTATCTGCTGCAAAACTCTAAAAAATTGGCACAAAAGCTGAAGCATAATTTAGATGCGTAACTTTGAACATCTAGCATTTGAAAAGTACACTGGACTTTTTGCTTTATTCAGAGCATGGCAACTATAAAACCTCTATAAAGTAATTGGATTTTTTTTCCCCTTGAAAGATACCATAATTGTAAATAGGGTTCCTCCATACCTGAGACAAGTGAAGTCAGACAAGCTAGAATTCTGTATTTATGCTTTTGCACTAGGCTGTAACTACTCTGGTTGTTTGCAAAGATTTACAATGGTAATGCAAGGTCTACGATGGAGTCAATGCTTTAGGGGCTTAGTAGTTATGATGGAAACAGTTACATCTAGTTAACTACTGCATGAGCAAGATTATGTGCAAACACGTTTATATGTTGCCTGATACATAGATGTATATGCATTTTTTACTAAACTAAAAATAAAATGTAATATGTTGTATATTGCAAAAGCAAGTGTGCCATCTTTAGTGAAAGATATTAAATGATAAAAAATTCTAGAGAAGAAAAATGATTGAATACAATATGGATTTTAAATTAAGATGTTTTCATTATGAAAATAATTTACAGTTGCTTTAATTCAACAGTGCTATAAATCCCTGGATTAGATAAAACTATGAAGGCAAAACTATATAGGTCATCTGAATCTTGCTGCTGTGAATATTTGACAGAAAAAGTGAGTCAACCACTACAAGTATTGGTTTCTACTTCCTCTTAACTGTGAATTTTTCTGTCCCAGCCTCATGCTGAGCTGGGGCAGAAAACAGCAGTTGTGCTAGTAGCAGTTGCACTAATGACAATGCATGAAAAGAAGTGGTGATATTTCACTTGCCTCAGTACTTTGGAAACAGTATCTATCTCTGTGTTTTATTCATGGGCTTGTAAAAAGAAATTAAGGCATTATTTCCTGCTCTTTCACTCATGGAAAACTGAGTTAATCTGACTTTCTGAAGACTTACTTCTTTTAAAGATTCAATAAGCAAAAGTTAACATCAGATGTATTGCTTCCATGTTTTCCACATATCTAGAATTTTTGCAAGTGTTATTACAGCCTGTGCTAAGTCACTGAGCCTGAAAGGACTAAATCATATGGCTTTCCTTTGTATCACAAACTATTCTCCATACCCAGACCTACAGCTCCATTTGTTCTCCTTCCTGGATGCAAAAATTTTCTGTCTAGCCAGTCTATACTACTTCATTTTTGTAATATGGGACAAACTGAAGAAGTTATATATACACATATATGCTAAGTAGAAAAAAAAAAATGTCTCTTCTAGAATTAGGACCCCTAAAACTGAAGACTAAGAAGATGTGATCACTTACAATCAAGACGTATATCTTAGCATGCAACTGGCAAAATAAACGCATAAACGATCACTGTGAGAGCAGCATTATCTTGTATCAGGAGAACTGAGTCAGGAAAATTTGTGTGGTAGTCTAACACTGTAAGATGACACTAGCATTGTTATTGTTATAACTAATGAATAGAAAGGACTTCAAATGGGAAATGTTCACTTTTTTTTGACAGGTGTACATTTGTTAAGCTAGGAAATCAAGGTCACATTAATAGTTCATTTTTTGCTGAACTACTTTTAGGCAACCAATATAGTATGGTAAAGAATGCACAAAACCAGAACTCTGATGCATAACAAAAATATCTGAAAAATGAGAAAAAGCTGCTCATATTATTTGAAGATGCCAAGCCTTCATTAAACATTACATAATGGGATTTTAATGAAGGATTCTGACATACCTAAATATACAGTGAAGTCCATCTAGACAACATTATATCATAGCTTTTTACTATTGTTTAAGATATCTTCTCAGAAAGCAAGCTATAATAAGAGGCTATGTCAATACAGCAGATGATAAATTGAAATCCATAAATAAAAAATCTTACAAACTTGCATAACAATGCTACTTATATAGCTCCATATGAGTTTCTGCTGTGTGTTTGCTGACTTGCAGGAAGAACAGTGATAGTGAACATATGTTTGCAGAGACAAAGTATAACTGCGGATGGATGACACTAAGGTTTGGGACTCAACATAAAAAGTACGATACTATATACAATCCCTTATGCGAGGACAGGAGAGTTCAAGATACGTGAGCAGAAATCATGGGGCTGTTACCTGTAATAACAGATTTAGCGTGATATAAGGAATCTCTGCGTAAGACTTATCAGCTTGTGGAAAGGAATGGAAAGGAATGAAAACATGATGTGATTATCTCAAAAAGGGGAAATACTGTAATGTCTATGCCAAATTCAGGAATACTGTATGTGTGAATTTTGACCCATCTAGGAATACTGAATGGATGAATCCTGCCTTGGATACCTGAAAATCTAGTATTCATGTGGGAGCTGCCATACTGAAAGCATCCATCTTTGTTGTGATTTAACCCGGCAGCTGGTTGCTAGGACCATGCAGCTGCTCACCCCATCCTCCCTCCCCAGTGGGATGTGGAGGAGAATGGATAAAAAGTAAAACTTGTGGGCTGAGATAAAGACAGTTTAACCAGACAACAAAGGAAACAATAATAATGACAACAACAATAATAACAGTGAATACACGAAACAAGCTATATACAATACAATTTTTTCTCACTGCCTGATGACTGATTGCACCGGCAGTTCCCGAGCAGCAATAGTGGAACTTGTGGATTTCCCAGAGCTTGTGGATTTTGCAGATTCTGCAGAGCTTGCAAATTTCTCAGAACTCAACAAACTCACGGAAAAAGACTGAATTCCCAGAAAAAATTCAAACTCAGGGAAAAATGGTCACACTCATGGAAAAAGATTAACTCACAGAAAAGGACCCCTGACCCCTGTCCAGTGCCATTTATATACTAAGCATGGTGTCGACGGTATTGAATATTCCCATTGGCCAGCTTGGGTTAGCTGCCTGGCTACGCTCCCTTCCAGCTCTCATACACCTGCTCATTAGCCGAATGTTGCAAACTGAAAAAAGCTCTTCATTTCTTTGTAAGAACTAAAAACATCAGTGTATCATCAACATTCTTCTCATACTAAATCCAAAACACAGCAGCTACTGTGAAAAAAATTAACTCTATCGCAGCTGAAATCCATCCAGTCTTTCTCTCTGTCTATCTGTCTGTCTATTTCCCTATCCATCTACCTCAAAATGCTAAAACTATGTCTTAGTACGTAGCAATAAAAAAAGAAAAGTTCATATATTCCTATATATGACTCAGTTACAATTCAGGCAAAGCAACTTCATGATGTTATGTAAAGTAGACAGTAGGATTACAAGAAAAAAAAAGTCCTTATTGATTCTGAAAATATTGTAAGTATGAGAGCATTGGCTTTTTACAAAAAAAACCTCAAGTACTAGTATGAGCTTGGTGATGTGAATCATACTTCTAGAAAACAGAACAACTTTCCTGTCTGACGAATTCAACACCTCGGACTACCCATACAGACCTAACAAAGCTATGTATATTGTAAACTTCCTGGTTTTTCTTGGAAGAAATAGGATCATGCCTTTGAAATGTTATCTGGAATGAAATTATTTAACTCTTGAAGAGAAACATCTTAAGCAAACAAATAAAGTTGAGAGAACGAAGGAAGCGGTTGGAAAAGACTAAGAGGAGCATATTATTTTTCTGGTCCCCAGGAAAAGAATCTTATGGGTTTGTTTTTTAATTTGTAGCCATTTTCCAAAAATTAAAGATTTCTTGATGTAAAAATTATAAATCCAGAAGGAATAAGTTATGAACATCATTACTTATCTAAATCCCAGTCCAATGGATTTAATTTAATTAATTTTGCTATGAATGAAAGCAAATCTCTGTGGGGAAGTATGGATGCTTTGCTTTAAAATTTGCAAGTGTTTCAGAATTCTTCAAAGACTTGGTTAGCTGATGCATCAGTTATTTATACTTTTAAAAAAATCTTATCTCTTTAAATTCTATCTAGTTTCATTCTCAAAGTATTTGATCATATTGTAACCTAGTGTTTCAATTACCTTCTTTTATCATCTTCCTGCTCTCAGATTCATGTTTCCAGTTTGCAGTCTAGTTACTGCCTCTTCTTTTTGCTACACCAACAAGAATTACTTTCTTGATATTTATCATGAAATTCCAAGTAATTTTCTAATTTACTATTTGTAAGAATAATGCTTAATGACATTAATTAGATGCCAATGGTCTTTTCCTGAATTATTATGAATAATAATAACTCAGGTAAAAAGGACCCTCAGGAGGTCTCTAATCCAAACTACAGCTCAATTTCTCATATGAGGTCCCTGCTCAGCCAAGTCAGTCTCCTAATCTATCTACTATGGAGTTTTCTTGCATCTGAAGGATGCTGTCATTAAAGACCTGGCAGCTTTCCTGCTCTTCTTTGCCATTTAGAGATCCCACCTACTAGTTCCCTGAATAAACCACAATCTGATGAAGTTCTGGGTGCTAAACCCTGCTACTTTCTCTCATCACCCCCTTTTGGATGCTGAACTCCATTATTTCCTGTCACGTGCAGATGCCTATGTTAATGTCTTAATATGGAGCTGATATGCAGACATAGTGTCCTGAACTATCTCTGAGAATTTTTCTTTCGTTTCTCCTTCTTTCTGAAGTCTTGGTCTTAGTTTACTGTAATTTCTAGCCCCCTTCCAAACCAAGTACTTTTTGTACATGTTGTTCGGTTCAAAAAACATATTATATGTAAGATGAGGTAATCTAAAAGAACAGAACTTCCACTTTCATCTGTTGTGGTACTTCATGTTACACATTGGAAAGGACAGAGAAAAAGACTCATTTCCACATGTAAGATGGTAGCATTTAAATGGTTAGCATTGATATTCTTATACAAAGTCTCTCTTTTGCCAGAAGAATATTCATCCAGGGTAAAAAGGTCAGGTTAAATAAGAATAAACTGTTTTTTCCCATCCCATTCAAGTAGCTCTAAGCCTCTTCGTGTTTCTGTGTACCCTTTGCCATATGTTGTAGTTAGAAACACAGTCTCTTGAGAATGTGGAGTGTTAGGCTTTTGTAAGCTAGATATAATTAATGACACCATAAGACACACCTTCAGATGTACACATTTACCTATTCAATTCTGGAAATCTTATGAACATGAGAGGTGTTATTCTCTATGTCACCTAAGAAACCTTATGATCAAGAGTATTTATTTATTCTAAAGAGGGATAAATCATTGCAAGATGACTGTGACGTAGTTGATAACTTCTGTATTGCAGCTGCAGCACAGCTTTAGGGCAGAAATGTCAGGGATTTTTACACACATATCCAGATACATACATGCATACAGGCATATTTATAGATAGATATTTTAGAGATATATGTACGTGTATCTCTGTGTATTTATGTAGAGATATATGGAGAGCTTTTTGTTGTTGTTTGGTTTTAGGGGTGTTTTTTTCCAGTTTGCTGGTATATTTTTCCTAATGGAGTAAAATTGTGTACATTGTGATCCAGAGCTGCCTTTAGTGACTTTAATCTGTTTATCAGTCTTATTCGGCAATACACAGAAAAAAAAGTATTTTAAGAATTTTTAATTGAAATGCAAAAGACATGGTTATACTAAGACTGCCATAGTTACATCAATGCCACTGTTTAAAGGAGGGTTGTTTATTAAGGCTTGATCTTTACTTTCTGTTGGCACAGTTTTCTTAACAGATACCAATCAGGATAGAGAAGAAAGAAGAGGGTGGCAACACTCCAGTGTTAATGATGCCATAATCTGGAAATATGAGATAGACAGTTTATGCTATTTTTATTTTGCTTGTAAGTGCATCTGGTCAAGCACAAAATATATGCTTATCAGATACCGAATTGTCACCAGAGACTTGACAACCTAAATTACTTAGGTCTAATGAAGATAAATAACATTCTAGACGGGAACACATACTACATACTGAAGAGAAATTGTCATTGATGTTGTTGCCAGGCAACCCATCTCCCCATGTAAAACATACATTTCCTCTGATTCTACTGTATATGTATCCAGAAAAAGATGAGAGGAGGGGAGCACAGGGCCACTGGTATTCTTTTTCATTGAATTACTACTTCATAGAAATGTATCAGAAAAAATCCACATTCACTAATATAATTTTGTTATATTCTGAAACATAAGATCCTCACTGTTTTTTTATGGATTTTACAAGTAAAACAAGGTAAGAAAGCACAGTCACTTGTAATGGGTTTTAAAAAGTTGAATTGTACATTTCAATTGAATAATGATGCTTTCTTTAAGGATTTATGTTGGTAGCTGGGCAATTTTCTGGATACAGTGCAAATCATTCTCTGTAAGTGGATGAAATCGCATTTTGTCTCTTTTAGTTCAAACAGTAAGAATAAAGGATTTAGCTCTATCACCATTTATTCTATATGCAGACAATTTATGATAGATTTTTGTTTTCCATTTTCATTCTCTTTCTCTTCTTATAGAACAGGTCTATGATTGTTCCTTTTACACATGGTTTTCCTAAGTCCTATACAAGTACCATGTAAGCGTCATAATTAAGATTTATTTTTAACGAAGCAAAATTGAATCATCTTTAAGAAAAGTGTATAAAGCTTAATGATGTTCTAGTAAAGCTCAGAAACCCATGCTGTAACAATAATTTCTCTAAGAACCTGCTCTCTTATGTTTTCTTGGTTGTGCTACAACATCCCTGATTAATAGACGCTCCAAAAAGCATGCAGAGTGTTTACCTTAAAAGTAGATGTCATTTCATATTTCATTCCACAGTCCGATTGTTTGTTTTATAAACTACATTAATGCACTTTATTCCTACATTCTCACAGAGCTGTTTGGTGAGAAGAGTTAAGCTATAGAAAGGCCTCAGCACACTTACTGTAGTGTAACAAATACAGTGAATTAAAAATTTTTTCAGCAGTGTAATTGATTCCGAAATGCAAGCTCTTTGAAATTGCTCCTGTCTGTCTTCTAGATAAAAATCATAATAAATATTCACAATGCTTAGGATGCCAGGTGCTTGTTTCTCAATTTTACACAACCCAGACACAGTCATTCAGATTTTCTCACAGCTAATGCTGAGATAGATAATTAGGAAAATTCTAATTTAGTAGCCTCCAGATTAAGCAAGGATATCACTTCCAGTTATATTTCCAGAACCTTAAAACCAAAACTGAGATCAAATATTCAAAGAATTCTTTTTTTTTGTTCATTTTTTGCATTCATTGCTTGACATAATTTGGACTGTTGAACAACTAATAAGATTGTCATCACTTTAAAAAGAACGCACTACACAAAGGTTTGTTCAGTGCTGCATTCAATATTGGATAGAAGAATACGTAGAAATTCCTGCAACTTAAGTCCCTGGGTTATGCATTGTGAGATGGCTCTCTAAACAAGCTGAGGATAAGTGTTTTCCACTTCTAATATGAAAGATGGAGGGTTCATTAAGTTTTTCTATGACTCTTTTTTTTTCCTTTTACATCTGGCTTGAAACTGTTTTTGGTAATATAACCGTAACTTCCTTGCTACATTTTACTCCAATGTGAGACTGGACAATGCCCTTAATAACATGTTTTAACTTTCAGTCAGCCCTGTAGCGGTCAGGGATATGGACTAGATGAACATTGTAGATCCCTTCCAACAGGAACTGTTCTATTCTATTCTATTCTATTCTATTCTATTCCAGTTAGCTGCATAATGCATTGAAAAATGATGCAAAGTCGTTTATTCACTAAAGCCATAGATTCAGCATCATAACTAAAAGAGAAGTTTGGGAAAATGTGGCACATATTATTAACTCTCATAAGGATCAAGTTGTATGTGCTTCTTTCCTTCCTCCACTACTATTAAATGGAATTCTTACTGCTTTACTTAGGAGTCACGCAGGGCTCTAGATGGAAATGCTGTCTTTTTTAGTTGACCAATTCCTTCTGCCTTTCTCTGAAAGATATATAAGCTTTGGAGACCTAACTCAGAACGCCTATAATAAAAATAAGATTTGAATGGACAGACTTTTGCTTGGTAAGTGTATTTCAGAGAACTAAGACAAATGAGATGGTATTGGCTCCCCCCCGCCAGTGAATACAAGAAATTTATGCCACTTCGCTATGGTGGGACAGGGTCTTTTTTGCAGTCACGTGTTCTTTTTTTTTTGACTCCATTATATACATTGCAAAGAAGCACAGCTTAACAGGGATCTCTGTTGCTTTTTGTTAAGGGCAATGTAAAGGATATTTGGTGTTTTTCTAGTATCTCAGTTTTCACACCTGAGAATATGTCACAACGTAGCAAAAAATGAAATGTAGGCAAGGCTGAAGAGCAAAGAAGAGGATCACATACTTCTAGCCAGTGAAGAGCATTTTCAACTCGAAACAAAAGGAATAGGACTTCCAGTCCTGTCTCTTTTGACTTAGTACGAATTTTGCATTAAGTGGTCACCGGATAAGATACAAACAAAATGTTCTACATGGAAAATTTTTTTCGCAGACATATTCAGTGATATTAATTAGCTTAAGCTTTCCCTAGCCTTTTACTTTTATCTTCATAAAGTATGTTGGTGAAATTTATGTTGGAAATTTCACACAGTAGGAGGCAGGCTTCACCGTATGATAATCTTTCCTTTCTATTATACTTTGATCATCAATGAGATAGTGAAAGTTAAAATTCACATTATTGTTACTGGAAATTAACTGGGCACCACTAATACGAAAGGACAGGATTTTTGAATAATGTTTTTTCAGAAATAATTTCAGAATTGGTCAAAACATTCAGTAATAGGTATAGTTTATTCAAGCTCAGAAAGGCTTTTATTTCTGTTTTGCAGTCCTAGAGGCTAGAGGTTTCATTTTATATTTAATGAAATACAAAATATTCAAATACAGAACGGCAATCTGAAAGAAGAAATAAGCCAAGTCAGCCTATCCTGAGCCCTTCTTCAAACAATGGACGTAAAAGTACAGTGAAGGAACACCGAACTTCCTGATGTAATCAGTACGTCTACCATCATTCTTACATATTAGATGATTTCTCCACATTTCTTTTTCTGTGTATGTTTTTGTGTCACTTGAGAGTTCTAGAAGACCGAATTTTGGAGGACATGAGTGAAAGACTATTTACAGGTTTGTATTGTCTCTTTTTGCCACATATTTAAACAATTCCGTACTATAAAGACATCAATATAGTGTTTTTAAGCTACTTAAATGTAGGGCATCTGTGTGAAAGAGGAAGATTTGCAGAATAGAACTGGGTTAGGAGAAAACAATCCTTGCTAATTCTTCTGTCTGTTTACAACAAGCTTCCATAGGCCTCTCTTTTAGAGAGACTGAACAGACAAAACCTAGAGACTCACTTGAGTAGCTGAAATGAGAAACTAAGCTCATCTTCAAAACAAAAATAATGGTGAAGACCCCTGGAGATAAAAATGGCCATGAGACCCATAGGTATTTGAGACAACATCGAAGGAAAGAAGCTGTCTGAACTATCACAAGTCCTCCATAGGACATAAATTCTGCTCTTAGATCCACAAACACAGCATTTGCTGAATTCAAGGATCTGAGAGATTACCCAAAATTAATAAAATTATGCCTTGTAGTGTAGTTACAGTAACACTGGAGTTGTCTTTTTATTGATACTCCTATATTTAAGCTAAAAGCAGATGAAAACACAAAGAAGTAAATGACTGATGCTTATTGGAATTCCCACTGATATGGTGCATAGTTCATGAAAGTTAAAGGACCCATTTTAAAACTGTTTTTCTTCACAACCTGCTTTGTTTTGCCTGTTAACTTACTGGTAAAACAGGAATTAGGAAGAGATATTTAGAAGTGAAGTGATTAGAGCGTCATTTAAATAAAGTTTTCATGCCTATTTAAATATTTCAGTACAGCTCTAATATTACAAACACGATTTAGTGTATGTTAACGAGGAATATTCACATATACTTAAGCTTTCAGCATTAACAGGAACTATAGCATATTATGTCACTGGTATTTAAGCACTAAACAGTGGCATGGAAAAAAGACTGCAGAAAAACCTGACACTCCTGTAACTTTATTTTTAGAATTAGGTTTTGTGGTTTTAGACTGATTTCAGTTTTAACTTCAGACAAAAAGTTTATTCTTTCTATAATAAGAAACAACAACAGGAATTACACAAAAGTAAGGTATTTTTAACACTTATATTGCTGAAGCAAGTAGGTGACACAGATGTGTTCAGCAATACAACAGTCCTGTGGAGAAAAGATTCTGTGAGAGAACTGCTTCATTTCAGTTATTAGGTACAGTAATAGCCCTCCGGAGGCTACAACCTTAAGGGTAACAAGAGTTTTGACACATATAAACTCATAACAAGGCAGACAGGTAGACAAAAAAGCAACTTTAAGAACTTATTTCCCATATAAAATATTTTCTCAAAAACTGTGTTTAATTTATTGTATAGTTACTGGCAGTGAAGCAATATAATTCATATTTGTGTAAATTTATTTTTTCATATGTTATTCTTTGTCCTCCCACCTAATGTATAATCTGCTAAAACTAATGTTATTGTAGTAGTTATAAATATTTCAAAATACACAATCTATCATCAATATCTTAATTTCTTGATAACTATTGCACTATCACTTCTTTATTTTTGTATCAAAATAGAGAAAGTAATAAATGTGTGTTGAAATCATTCATTTACTAATATCTCAAATCCTTTCCTGATAATAGTTATAGGTATTGCTCTTATATGATATTGTTTTGAATTATGTATTTTGTTAATTTTCTGATTCTCTATAGTTGGTTTGCCTGTAATTCTTAATATTCTGTTTATCATGTAACAACTTCCTTTTTATAGCTGTATAAGTGAAGGAAACTAAAGAGATTTAGAGTGATAATACAAATATTTAGAAACACAACATAATCTGAGACCAGGCTGATGAAGGACGTGGATCATATCCAGACACGGTATGACAGGTGGTTGGATGGGATTCATTACAGAATACTAATATTACGTATATATGTGTTAGCTTGGTGTCTAGTCTTCTATTATAGTCAATGAAGAACCAGCAAATGTAGTCAGCAGAAGCAGGATAATGATTTGCCTGTCTAGATCTCACACATGGAATGTCGCTTCCTAAACAGAAATGTCATGTACCACTTGCAGTACTGAATGGTTTTTCACTCATACAAGGCTGGTGGATGTGACATGGAGCTTATGGGAGAACCCACGACTTGCTGGAATGGCAGCCAGAGACTGCATGACACATTTAAGGTGACTGAAACTATGTTTAGATAGCTGAACTATGCCTTAGGCATCAGAGCTCTCTGGGCTCCACTTCTAATGTTAGCTATCGGGGAAGCGATATGCGATTGTACGTATATGTAAGTGTCAGTCTTAACTGAATCCTACATTGCAGTCATATTCCACACATAAATTCCAAATTATTTATTCAATGTAAATATAAAATGTAATCCAGTTTAATAAAAATAGTACATCTTTACAACACCTAATGGGTATAAATATAATAATTTTCTTTGCATGAGAGTTGTGGTTTCATAAACATGGCAAACAATCTCTTACTAATAACAGACTATGAATAATCAACAGGAAAAGAGATCAAACAGCCTATCTGATTGCAAAACATATTGTTCTGTACAAATGAAATAAATATATGGTTAGAATACTGTAGGATAACAATTATAATAATTAATTCATTTGTTGCAGAATGCTATGGATAAACAAAAGCAGTACTATCCTAGAGGGTAAATGAATTCTGTCCAATTCTGCACAGAAAAAATCTGGTAACAATACATTATCTAGAATATAGGTATACAAACTCATTCCTTATTCATATCTTCATTCCAACTATCTATTATCTCAAATGATAAGTTGAATAGACTATATGACAGGGCATATTTGGTTTACTGCTGGAAAGGGAGAATTTAATAAATACAAAAATATTTCCTGTATCTATATTTCTTTTCAAGTCAATGTTTTATTCCACAGGATTTCTCTTCCTTAAAGGAACTAAGTTTAACATGCACTTCTCCTTACTAAAACAAAATTCATGGGATGAAAAGAAAAAGCAACAAAGAGATATTCACATTTTTATATGGATGAAAGATGATAGATCACGGACTAAACAGACTAGAATCCTGTATATGTGTGTGTAAGTATACATATATGTGTATATGTGCATGCACATATATTTCAGGCTTTTTTGTTGATCCTGATTATCTACAAGGATGTGTTTTAATTTTTGTATTGAGCTTTTTGAAATAAACAAAATGATACTGTGCATTCATCTATAGTGATATTTTTTTGTCAAGCCTTTTCAGATATTTCCTAAGAAACCACTGTATTAGTTATAAATAGAAAATTTGGTTAGATTCACTTATAGCTGCAACAATATCTAGAACGTTAGAAAATATGGCAATCTTAGCTCTGGATTTCTTTCATGAGATATATTTGAAAACACAATGAACAAGACTAAAGTATTTCAGTCAGTGACAGAAGAAACTTCCTTGTGAAACTTCTGGAAGTCCAACTCAATTGCCACTAGAATTACAGCAGTGTTGGTAATCAGATATTGAAGGTTACTTACCCAGAAACAAGTACAGTATTAAACAAAACCCACCCCAATATCAGCTGTGTTCTGTTGTACTTATTGCCAAATTACTCTTTCTTTTGCTATTCCAATTTGTTTCCATATAATGGGTAATTTCGCTAGAAAGAAACTCTTAATAGAATTCTTTGTCTTTATCAGAGAGCACTAATTTTTAGTTACATTAATCCATCTTGTACATTGACTGATGTTTCTATGTATGGCTTTCAGGTACATTAACAAGTAAATCACAGGTGGCTATAAAATGCCTGAGGATTCAAATATATTGTTTTAATTGTTAATGAAAGTTTATCTCACTATTATTCAGACTTCTAAATTTAATTTTCTTAAAGGCAGTTTAACTTGGATGAGAAGACATGCAGTATTCAAAATCCAAATATTTCATATGAATATTCATAGTCCATATGAAGTTCATGCATTACACTACATATATTTCCATATACATCCTATTAAATTGAAGCAGTATTTAAATGTAATGCCATTGTGCAAATTCATTTAAAAATATTTTTTAAAAGCCTTGAGGGAAAACAGAAATCTCATCTCTTCCTCTTTCTCATTTTGTTGGTGTGCCCAGAAAAACAATAATAATCTACCTTGTAGATTACCTTTCTCGTACTCTACATCTTTTTTTCCTTTACTTCACCGAGTAATACATGTCGGCATTCTGGGTTTTGACATTGTATGGAAAGATTAGCAGAGGTGTTGACTTTCACAAGTCATGTATATTAAGCTTTTGCTAAAAGGATCCACTGTAAAATGTCTACTGCAACATCTCCATTCAGAACTCTGTTTGTAGTTTTTTGGAGAAGGAAAGTACTCTGTAAACTAACTTCAAGAAAAACTTCATCACCTATCCATCTAAATTTCTAATTGTTTTCCAGACTATTCTTTTTGATTTTGTGGCAATCTCCAAAAAGACAGTTTCTGTGAACCATTCATACTATGAAAGACAGACATTATGTAGAGAATTCACACTTCATTTGGAAATTGAGGGATCTGTGGTGTAAAAACTGATGCAAAATATCAGGTCTTTATCAGAGATAAAGTAATGGAGTAGTAATGTCTTGATGCTATCATAGAGAGGCTTAGGTTATTATGCATATAAATAGTTTTATCATAATTTTTATCAAAATAGTTTTTGCTACGGTTGTAAGTTCTTAACAGATGTTTAGCCACTGAAACTGGTAACATTATTTACCACTCCTATAAAATATTTAAGTATACTTTTCTTAATGAAAGCTGAAACAAAAAGCCTATTTTATGCCCTTTTATACCCTCCCCAGCCCCGTGCAATTAAACTATTCTTTGTTTCTTCATGTCTTCCAAGAAGTCTCTGGCAGGAAAAATCAAACTAAAAAAATTTCTTGGACTGTACTCTAAGAAGGCTCAGCTCTTCTGACACAGTAAGGGATGCCTCCTAAAAATGCCTCTATAATGCTCCAAAACAGTCTAAGCGGAGTTACAAAAAAATAAAAAGCTCTGGAATGCAGTTCCACAATTGCAATTGCAATTGTCTAATTATTCACAAAAATGTAATTTTAGAGATAGACACACGAACCAACTAGACATAAAAGCAAAAAAGCTATTCCATGAATTTTACTAAGAAAGGAATTGAGATCAGTGAGTAAGAAAGTACTTGCAATTCAATTACAATCAAATATATGTAGGTGCCAATGGTGGTATCAGTACTGCACCATAAAATGTCTCCTAAATCATCCAACCAGATTAGAAGAAGAGTATTCTTATACCTGATGGTTTCGAGGTTGGAGAGGAAGCACAGGTCTGACTCTACATATCCTCAGTTCAGTTATTTGAGACTACCTTGCTTTTATTAGGTTTTATTTGCTTGCTTGTTTGTTTTAATCGGAAGAGAAGGCTTAATCATAGACTATTTACAAAAATTTTCTTGAAAAAGTGCAGGCTTCCTTCTTTACAGGATACTACGTAATGGTTGGTTTACTGTTTCCTAATGTGGACCACATATCCTTGATATTATATGAACTGGTTAGCAGAAGAATTCAAAGATGTCACTTAGAGCACAAGACCCAGTGTTCATCCATCATTATGTAAATAATAAAGAACATATATATAAAGAATAAAAAAACTGAAGGACCTTCAGCCAGATTCTTTGTGGGAAAATCTACATTGCCAAGGAGAGTGCTGGAACTTGATGATCATAGACGAAGATCTACAGTAAGCTAAATCTTCTTTTAGTTTATTCAGTTTTCCCCTGTCCATATTAGTATAATTTGTTTTCACCTCATCAAGGGTTATGTAGCAGAGATCCTTCCTTGATGCACTCACACTGTACAGATATACTCTACAGTTTATATCTGGGTATTTTAAAATAATGTATTTGTGATCTGCTGTTGAATCCCACCATGTCATTGTCCATATTTTCCTTTAAACTGCTGCCAGGATTAAGATTTCCTACTTTGATGAGGGTGTGGAAATCTGTGTTGTTGACAGATTGCTAGTGAGCAGGCTTAGACATACTGGAACATTTCCAGCCTCCCGGTAGTCACAGATGCTTGAGCACACGGAAAAAACAGCAGTGTTCTTTGCCTGCATCATGGCCACTGAACATGTGATGTCTTCCTGATGCAATTGGCTGGACTTGGATCACTTTCTGCTGATGGTACTCTAACGTTTTTCACTGCAGCCTCATTTGTTACGATCCTAGTTAAAGAATAATGAGAAAGAATTTTGCCTGTCACTGAGAAATCCTATATATATAACTAATTAACTGGCTGGTAATAGATACTGAAACTTGTCAGCCACAGGAGATATTGCAGAGTCAAGAAAAATCTGAAACATACAGTTCAACAAATAGATACCATAATTATAATATTTCACATGCTCACTCCAGCCTTATTAAACCTTAAACTTTTCATGCTCCATGTTTTTAATGCTTGAATTTAAAGTACTGTTTGCTGGTAGGATATTATGCAAATACTGTTATGTGATATACATTACAACCTTGCATCTGTCTAAAGATGACATTGCCACAACTTTCAAAAGACAATTCATCATACTGACACTTAATAAGTCATTAACAATTCAAAAACCACGCTGTGGCTCACCAGTGTAATTCATGCTCGACTGACAGTTTTGCAAGAGCTGCAAAGGCCTGTTCTTTGTTGTGATGCTAATGTGAAACAGAAAAAAATGTTATGCCATCAGTAACTAATTGAATCAGTCTCAGAAACAAAGATCTTACATATATTGTTAAAAATGTCACTGAAAGAATGCTGTAAAATTCAGCTTGTTTTATAAATCATCATTTTTATATTGTATTCTGTATCTGTTCATATATAGCATTCCACGTTTCATTTCTTTGCACTACTCCTCTCTGATTTACTAATTTTTTAACCTGTACGTATTCAGTTATGTCATATTTTGTAAACACAGTTTACCAAAGCAAGCTACAACAAAAAAATACTCTGGTAATTACACTAGAAGCAGCAAGATTTTTAGCTATCTTTAAATTCAATTTTTATGTACTTCCCTAGTATGATACCAGTTTAGATCACATATGGACCTACAGAAAATGTTTAAATCATGTGATAAGAGCAATATAAAACTTTTTTGTCATTAAGCAAAATACACGTTAAAACAAAACCATTAAATTAGAGCCAATAAAAAAAGTAAGTAACCAGCCACATTTTATAACATCTTGAATGAGAACAATGAAGAGTACAGGAAATCTACTGCAGTGGATTAGCCATTCTCTGAGAATCCTAGAGGACATCTGTGAGTTTCTGTTCCTTCTCCTACAAAGCTCATGCTTTGCTTCCACAAAGTATTGCTATGTACAAGAATTACTAAATATGCCACATTGCATTGTCATTAGTATGATACAGTCAAGACAATCTAATTCAATATATGATTTGTGTGCCTCCCCCATTTTTCAGGATCTACCTTGTTCAACTACTACACGACAATCAGTTCCTAGTTGCGACTTCAGCTTCTGCAATTAACATTCCCCTGTGTGTGCCTGAAAGAATTCATTCCAAATGACTTCTACTTCTCAGACAGAAAGGAAAAGGAGCTAGTCTACAGATGAAAGATTTTCAGAGTAATAGATTGAAGAGCATCTGTGTAGTCAAAACATAGAACAAACTTTGTACATTAGGGTTAGTGGGCTATATTCATATGCAATAATTTTCACAAATAGATTAACACTCTAAATATCAGTTTTCATCAAATCAAATGATTTTTAATGATGAAAGACAAAACATTCTGACAAACGTTTGCATAAAATAAGTGGAAAATATTATGAAAGCAATAGGTAATTTTGAGAAAGAGTAGATGCAACTCTTACAGAGGTTTTAGTAATGAAGACCCACCACCACAGCAATAGCAACATCTGGTATACATGGGATAAAGACATTGCAGAGGTGTGGGACTGATAACATAGTGCAGATGGGTACTAACAAAATCTGTTAGGCAACCTTCTTTCAAATTGTCATAGATATTTCAAAAAATGACTATTTGTATTTGCATTGTTGTCTTCACAAAACAGGATGGTAGAGTATAAAATTAACTGGATGTGTGAAAATGGAGTCAATGGTATACTTTGTCTGCATTTCCTATTGTAAGTTTAAGGCACTTAATAGCATTAGAGGTGAAAATTCTCATACAGTTACTGGGGAAATTTGAAAAGGGCAAGAGAATTTGACAGTTTGTCTCTTACGTGTATCTCACCAATATATGTATGCCTCACCGTCGCAGATGAGTTTTGGTCTTTTAAAAATTGGGAGGAGGAGCAGAAGAACAAGAAATGATGTGATGCTTATATTCATCAAGACAGACAAATTGCCTTATTTAACAAAACCGATTAAAACTGCATAGGAGGAGTTATCTGCTGTAGTGCTATAGCACAGCCTTCTATGTGGTGGGAGAAAACAAACAAAAATGAAACATTTTCCACACTTCATATAACAAGAGGCCTTGTCCCAGACCTCTTTGTACCATACTATTACTTTTAAGATCATTGTACAAAGCAATTCCCATCACCATACTGGAGGAGAACCCTCTAGAAGAACAGAAGGACAGGTTTCAGCATTGGTGTAATATTTTGCACAACTCTTTATGAAATGAGGAAGATCAAAACATATTTTGGCATGCTGCTTACCTGGCTGATCTCCATCTTCACACAATATTAATACAACGGGCTTTCACAAATTTCATGTAAATGTTCATCATGACAGCCCTTGCTTATGGAAACTAGATGCTATTAAACCATTTTTTTTTCCCAACTGTATCACCAGCTGTCTGAGCTCCATCTAGTTAGTTTGTTTCCCTAAAAATTACTATAAATTAGTATCTTTGGTGAAAAAACATTAAAAACTTTGCTCTTTACCCACGCTCAATGTCAAGGCATTCTTTGGCTTATAAATACTGACCAATATGTGTTGTAAGACATATGTTTCTGTAATGCATAAACAGCATTTAATTTGGTTAATATGTCCAAAGAATGTCCTCACTGACCTTTAGGCCAAAAATACAGAGATGCAAATATAGCTATTTCTGATATTTTCCTGGCTGTTTTCTTCAAAAGAGAGAAAGATATTAATACTGTGTGACTGTTACTTGTTCAAGGCAATAATGACATCTGCTAAGAATCTGGTTGCAGTGTCTCGGTATTTTAGAATTCCTGAACCATCTCTTATTTTCAATTTTTTATTGCTTATGCTAACTGAAACTCACCCTATACTAAAGAAACTATTTGTGGGCCTAACTGCTAATGAATGTAAGCAGGTTCAAAATCTATATTTAAAATACTGATCACTAATAACAGGGCATTTTAGAATTTATTGTTTAAAAAAGGCCTCCCCCACCAAGAAAATCCCACCACAGTACCAACAGAGCTAAACAACTCCACTTGATTTGCATTTGTCTAGTGCACAAAATTAATGAAGCTACTGAACACTAAAAGCTGACTTTGTGTGCATGCATTTCAAAGGGTTTATTTGGTGTAGATTCTAAGAATTGCCTTTCATAGAATGACAGAATAAGAGTTCAGCTGAATTTGAATTAAGCACTTCTTTGTTTATTTCATTATTTTGAAATTTTATCAGTAAAACAAACAAGTTATTCCAATTTACAGTGCTTTTATACTGAAGTGGAATTTACACTTCAGTGTTGTATAAAATATTAGACTCAATCACAGCCATGAAAACAGGGACTAATTCGATTACATAGAAACTTGTCCAGCAATGTTTCATTTACTTGGACAGCTATAGCGCTGAAAGAATTCACAAGATACTTTTGGTAACTTGTTCTTTGTAGCTATGAAATGTCATCCACACAGTTATATTAGATATAAAATCAATCTCTCCCTGAATTAATTTAATCGAGTTAACTGCTTCTCTAGTCTGATATTCCACTCTATATTCATTTCTTTTCTGCATTGCTAACACTTCTTTCTGGCTATGTTGTACTTTAAACAAAGCTGAAAGCAAGCATACAGAAAAAGGAAATATGAAAGATATTTAATGTAGTTTTTTTTTTCCTGATGAATCTATCAGTTACCAAGCCTGAAGACAATGTATAGACAAAATTCTGGAGGAGAATATTACACTGATAGTAGAATCTGGAAACAACATCACTTCTAAATTCACTGGACTTCTCTGTATCACTGGGAATTTTTAACTTGTCTGTCTGTCAAAGACTCCAAGATACCAGTTACAAAATAAGTTTTAAAGAAAATTGAACTCTGTAACATTGCAGCTTAGGTAACTTCAAAATTATTAGCAACTTCAAATCATTTTCTCTAGATAGTTTTCTTGGAATTAATTTCATTTGTTTCAAGGGTCTACCAGAGCAACAATTATCGAACTGGAAGATCAACAGGAAAATGTGAGATCAGAGAAGAGAATGTACGCTTAAGATATGAAATACTCGTATCTTCTATTACAGAAAAGAAAACTGAAGCCAGGTTTTCCCCATGATAGATAACTAAGATATAAGAAAGATGACAAAGGCTCTCTCAGCAGTGATTGTAGCTCTAGCCATTCTTACATTTTTCTTTTCCTACAGTGCTTTATTTTGAGTTTTCTACTGAACACACAAGAAGACAGGGGAAATGTAAAAGAACAAGAGAGATTTATGTTACTCTTTCAATGTAAAGTAAAATTTTTCCTTCTCTTTTTAGGTAAACTCAGTCAGTAAAGGAAGGAAAAAAAAACTTACAAAAGTTAAAAGTTCAACTAAAATTAAATGCTGAAACATACCTCTTGTATTCTTTAAACACGAATCAGTATCACTCGTACACATACTGAAAATATAATCTTATCATCTCAGAGCATATAGATACTTTCACCCTATCATGAATTCAGATTCTATAAAAAATCATATATCTGTAGTATCACACCTCTGTCTGTAAACCGTATAAAACCGTTAACTTTGGTTCCTCATCTCTGAAATATCTTTATATTGAATAAGTTATTTACGAAGAAAATGTGGTTTTGGGATACATGCAATCTATTGCTAGTGCACTTAAAAAATAATATGTCCCATGTCCTATGCCTTTCACTAGAAAAAATTTCCATTATAAATTTCCTTTCCCAAAAGTAAGGCAGTATATTATGTACTGTGACCATGAAACATCTTTACAGGGGCTATCAACAGAGGCAGACCTTTTTATGTATATATGACAATGTCAAGTTCTATTTCAAGAAATAACTACAATTTCAAGTGAAAGAGGATAAATGAAGTGAGTAAGAGTTACTGGTGTTTCCTGGCAATACAGTACGTGATGAGAGACCAATCAGATCAGAAAATTCTCCATCACTTGATTTCGTATAATATCTACCATGATTTTGAAGATGTTTTCCCATACCATATTTTAGCCTTATCTTGGTCAGTATACTAGAAATACTAGAAAACAGCAGACAAAAAAAAAAAAAATTTGAAGGAAACTGTCTGGATCTGACATATTTAGGACATGAATATGCAAAATCACTAGAAAAATGCCTGAAAGTATTTGGAAATTGAATTAACAGCTGACAAGAACCACTAAAAGTCTCTTTTTGTTTCCTAGCATTCTTCAATCAGTTTATTTTTTTTTTTATATTTCCTTGTTTGTAATATACTTTTCATTTTCAGAAGAGATTTTAAAGAAAGAGTGAAGAGAAAAAACAAATTAATATAAACTAGTACTTTTTCTTATTATGAATAAAAAAAATTGCTTATTGTGCTGAAGTTAACAGTCATCTGTCCTCCCATCAAGACATTGATCATCAGTCCATCGCTGATAATTTGTCTATGTCACACTGTGAAAATCTTGCAGTTTTCTAACTGCAGACATGAGAATTTGATGGGTACATCTTCTTCATCATAAATCACAGCAAAGTCTTTCTAGGTTCTCCCATCTAAAGCAATTCTGTTCCAGAATTTGTCATGCCTCTTAACCATGAAAGCCCTCTGTGAAAACATTCCCGTCTTCTAATACTCCAAAATGGAAAGCTGACATAAAATCTTTACGTATTTTCTAGCCTTGTTAAAGGTTTTATAAGCCTTATGATGAAACTCCCTCTCTAGCCTTCAGAAGTTTTAGTTATCAATTTGAAACTTCACACACAGAAGACAAGACTTTCTCAATACTTGTTGAAAGACCATATTTCAATAGAATCAGAACACTTACAGTCAAAATAGGGAAAATCAATAATAAAAGTAAAAGGATCTGTATACAAAATACAAATAAGAGTGTGACTCACCTTCCTAATATAACACTTATTATTATAAAAGGCATAAACATGTAAAAAGAAACAATGATGGAAGTAGCTGTGGATCTATTCCTGACCCAGTGAAGCATTAGTATTTAGCTTAATTTAAAGCCATGCTACCAGAAAGAGTTACTTATCTAAAACTAGCCTGTATTTCAACTGCAGAAATAGGAACCTTCAGAGGTGATTGAGGTCATTGAGACAGTGCTGGAGACGACTGGCTTGAATCACTGAATGTGTAAAAGTCTGTTTCTGTCTACTAACCAGAGGAAGTTAGAATAAGCAGTTTAGATTAGAAAATCAGTTATCAGATGCCAGTTTCCTTTCTGAGATGTACAGGACAAGGTGCAACAGGCACAAGTTGCCAGAAGGAAAATTATGATTAGGTATAAAGAAAAACTTCTTCACATTGTGAATGATTAAGTGTGGAACAGCTTGTCCAGGGAATCTCGTCCTTAAGATATTCATAGCTCAGCCCAAAAAGGTAAAGGGAAATCTGGCTCTAGCTTCGAGTTTGGCCCTACTTCAAGAAGGAGGTTAGCCCGGGTCTCCTGGATACAACGGCTAGATGCCAACTATAGTCCTTTTCTGGTTCTAGATCTGAAGTCCTGAGTTAAATCCTATTTTAGTAAGATTTTTGTTCCATATGTAAAGCTGTTGTCCTATTGCAAAAACATGATTTTCATCAAGCGACAGCTAACCTAAAAAAAACCAAAACCTAAAACTTATGCAGTTGTCAGACAAACTGGTAAGATTATTAACCTAGCTGTTACAATGATTTAGGAATGCTGCTTATGGAAATAGCAAAAATTGGAAGCACAGAGGTGGGTTCAGAAGAACAAAAAACCGCAGTGAAAACACCAGATTCTCAAAAGTGAAAAAATGCTTATCGAGATTTTACAAACTTCAAGAGATGTAACGAGTTTCAAAGATTTTAAACCCACGTGCATTTGACTTTGATCATATACTAGATTCTGCTTAAATGCATTCACTTCACTTGTATCTACATCAAATCATAGCAATGTGCCAGTGCATACCAAGCGTACTTTGACCTTTAGCTCACCCGCATTTGCTATGCACCGAAGTGCTTTTTTGCAAGTTGCAGTTCTGGATTCTTTTTCAAAAGTTCCAACAATGCTGCATGTACTGAAGAAAGACAGACAGACATGTGGGTATAGGACGTAAAAGGTATACTTTAGTAAACATTTATTGTAAAAATTAGAACCCTAATTTCTACATTCATTGTTTATTCATTTCTGCCGTCAGAACCAGACACGTTCTTAGAGATGCAAAGTGTGGTAAAAAATTTCAAAATGTCTTTCAAGTAGGAAATCTGTGTGCATGTTAGCATTTATGGCAATGCCTAAAACTGAAAAATTCAGTGTGATTTACGGTTTTAAATTCAGTGCTGAAATAGAGATGCTAATTTCAGCTAGTAAGTGACCTCTTACTAAAAGACAGAAAAGTTTGATTATGCCCTTGAGTCACAGTTCATTGTACCTGAACACCTAATATAATCATATTACTCTTGAATTTACCAGCATTTACTCCTATCCAAGTTCTAAGCAGCTCCCAAGGATCACTTTTTTTTTTTCCCAATATTTTCAGAAAAGTATTTACAAGAGTGGGAAGTTGTAAAACAACTTCAATGTCACATGTTTTTTTAGTGAACAGTGAAACTAACTGAACTAGCCTCCCAGAGATTTGTGTTATTTTCTGAACAGTAGTGCATCACCTTTGTCTATGACACCTCTGCTTTGTGATATTTTCAGTTCACCACTTTGCTCATTGCCTACCTTATGAATATTTCTGTTTCCTTCTATGCCCTTCTTCCCACCTATCACCTGGGCAGGAGCAAACAGGAATCTCCGAGATCCCAGCCAAGCAGAGTCATCCTACAATAGGACAGTTTGGAAAGAGCAGATAACTCTTGAGCTCCTGATTGTAGCTTTCTTGACAGTATGGTACATACTTTTATTTCTACCCACCTGGGAATTTCATAAAATCAGAGACATATACTGTTTTTGAGCTCTGTACTTCTGTGTGAAATTTGGTTTAAATTGACCAGCAGGGAAAGGGTTATTAGGGTAAAGGGCAAAACAGATTGAACAAGTGATTGCAAAAAACTTTCTTAATGAAATTGGGCTAAAAATGAGAAGAAAATATAAAAAACCATAATTTTTGTGAATGTTCAAAATAGTAACTTCAACATTCAAGCTCGCAGATAGTTTGTAAAACATCTTTTTAAATCATCTTTGAATAAATAATGCCACCATTCAAACCATAAAAAACAGTCCCAGAGGACTGAGTTCAGCTTTATGAATTTCTGCCATCTGAGAAAGCCAAGCAAGGCTTGTCTGTAATTGCTCTGAGAACAGGGTCCTTTTAAATCAATCTTTTTAAAGTAGGAAAGGAGAAGAGCAGGAAAAGAAGTATTACCTATAGAATATTTTTAATATACATGGAATTACAGTTTGGTTTTTGAGAGTTAAAATTCACTGCTTATTCCTGCAAAGATTTAACTTCTCAAATTGAAGAAAAAACAAAATATATAAAAATAGATAATGAGCTGAAATCAAACCTGACATTAAACCTGAATTAGAACTAGATAAAAGTTGAATGTGGATGCAGAATAAGCAGTTTTCTAGTGTAAAAATTCTGAATAAAAATTTCAAGTTGTCAAAAATTCAGGCTATTTAACTGAGATAGATCATGTTCTTCTCTGGAATCAGGCAATTTTCACTCTCCATACACTACAAGCACTGCATTTCTCCATTGTTCAGAGGGGAAGCTAATATCTGAATGAAAGTGCTTCCATAAATTCATGAAATTATATCTACTAACCAAGGATGAATAGTTCTAAGCTCCGAAGTCGAGAACATAAAGAGGACCTTCAGGCAACAATTTTATGCAACAGCTGACATTGACATTGAATTCTGGAACTGAGATATTTCTCTAAAACGAGGGAATTCAACACATCTTCACCCAATACAGAGGAAGTTCTTCAACCAGTACAGTTCTCCACTTTAAGATTCATAAATGTCATGGGTATACCCGGAAGCTTGTTAGCAGCTGTATAGGACTGACATGAAATTAGATGATGGCAGAAACAAAGCACAGTGCTGAATATATTTATTACTCTTCCATGCAGATAATTGCATTACCCAAAAAATAGGGCTAATGTCCCTGCAAACAGATTCAACAAAAAGAGATCATTGAATGCCATAGTAACTTCGACTAATGCCATAGTTACTTTGACTAAAATGCTGTTCAAGAAAAAGTTTTATGTGACTAATCTACTGTTCTTATAAATTGAATGTGAGAATCACCTTGACAGGAGAAACATTTTCCTGGTTAACTGCTGCACCTACCTTTTTAGGTCATGCTCTGGAGAATATAGATATCTTCTCATTTTGTATCACTTAAGTTCTTTTCAATATATTTAGCTAACATATTTCCATAACTTCAAAGAGAAAGCAAATAATATGTTAATTTATTCCATCACAGACACACTGGACAGAGGTTTCAGACTCTAGAGGCTCTTACTTGTGATGAAGCTGTCAAAAAATTGCTAGAGTTTCTCCACCCCTAAAGGAATGATGATGTCTCTGATAAAATCAAAACATATTTGTACTGTATAAACTTTGCTAAGGAAGCAGAAAGGCTTGGTATTTTTTCATTTCCACCTTGTTACTCTTTGTGAAGAGGTATGCAATTATTTATCTGAATATTTATTAGGTCCCAAAATAATTGAAAGAAAGTCCATATTGGATATTGAAAAAAAATCCAGCTTTGAAAACTGGGAAACAGCAAAGTAGGTCTGCAAATCCCTGTCTCTAAATCTTTTTCTTTAAAAATACAGCATAAAAGTCAACAGGGATTGCTTTTGGTTGAAGGTATGCTTTCTCAAGCAGCTAACTCTGAATGTTAGCCACAGAATTAACTCAATACCAGAAATATATCTTGGGCTTTCTTTGATTCAGGAAGTCTGGCAAGCAGCATAACTCTACAATAACACTGACCAAAGAGAAAAAAAGATACAATCAAATCAAAACCCCACAACCCTGAACCGAAGTCAAACAAAACCAGACGAAAACAACCACAACAAAAGAAAAAAACCAACAAAGTCCAGCTTTTTCTAGGAAGAAGTTGGTGAGTTCAAGTTTCATCTGGAAACAAGTACTGATTCATTGGTCATGCATTTGACACTAAATTACATGGAGTCTATATTTTGCACTGGCATCTACTGGTTTCGTATTTACACTCATCACACTACTACACTCACATTGTTTAGAAAATGGAATGCATCCAATATTTAAACTGTATATATCATGATTTTGCTGGTACCTTTCTCAGGCTGTAAAAGCTTGTCAATATTAATCATATTAGGATACATACACCAAGAAAGTGTAAACCATCATGGAAACATGGTGGGATGACTTGCTCGACTGGGGTGCTGCAATGGATGGCTATAAACCCTTCAGAAGGGATAGGATGAAGGCAAGGATGGAGAAGCAGTGGGGTAGCCCTGTGTGCTAGGGAGTGTTTCGATTGTCTAGAGATTGATGATGGCAAAGATAGGATTGAGTGTTTATGGGTAAGAATCAGAGGGAAAGCCGACAAGGCAGATATGATGGTGGAATTCTGTTACAGACTACCCAACCAAGATGAAGAGAAAGACGAATTATTCTATAGGCAGCTAGGAGAAGTATCACAATTGCTGACCCTTGTTCTCGTGGGAGACTTCAACTTACAAGATTTCTGCTGGAAATACAATACAGAGGATAGGAAGCAGTCCAGGAGGTTCCTGCAGTGTGTGGAAAATAATCTTGTGACACAGCTGGTGAGTGAGCCAACTTGGGAAGGTGCCTCTCTGGAACTGTTGTTTGCTAACAGGGAAGGACTTGCTGTTGATGTAATGGTTGGAGGCCATTTTGGGTACAGCAATAACAAAATGATAGAGTTTTTGATTCTTGAAGAAGTTAGGAGGGGGCTTAACAGAGCCACCACCTTGGACTTCTAGAGGACAGACTTTGGCCTGTTTAGGAGCCTGGTTGACAGAGTCCCCTGGGAGCGAGTCCTGAAGGGCAAAGGAATCCAGGAAGGCTGGACAGTCTTCAAGGAAGACTGCCTTGGCTGAACAGAGAGCTTTGGCTGGAAGTCAGGAAAAAAGGGAGAGTTTATGTCCTTTGGAAGAAGGCACAGGCCACTCAGGAGGACTACAAGGATATCATGAATTTACAGAGGGAGAAAGTTAGAAGAGCCAAAGCCCAGTTAGAACTTAGCCTGGCTGCTGCCATAAAAGACATTAAAAAATGTTTCTGTAAATACATTAGCAACAAAAAGAGGGAGAAGGAGAATCTCCATCCTCTATTGGATGCAGGAGGAAACTTCATGACAAAGGATAAAGAAAAGGCTGAGGCACTTCATGCCTTCTTTGACTCAGTCTTTTAACAGTAAGGGAAGTTGTTCTCCAGACACCCAGTACCCTGATCAGGAATACAGGGATGGAAAGCACAAGGAAACCCCCAGAATCCAAGGGGAAACGGTCAGTGACGTACAAGCCTATTGGGCTGGATGGGATCCACCCAAGGGTGCTGAAGGAACTGGCGGATGTGCTTACTGAGCCACTTTCCATCATCTATCAGCAGTCCTGGCTAACTGAGGAGGTCCCAGTTGACTAGAAGTAAGCTAATGTGATGCCTATGTACAAGAAGGGCTGGAAGGACGATCCTGGGAACTACAGGCTTGTCAGTCTGACCTCTGCGCCAGGGAAGGTTATGGAGCAGATCATCTTGAGTGCCATCATGCGGCACACAGAGGACAACCAGGTGATCAGGCCTAGTCAGCATGGGTTTATGCAAGGCAGGTCCTGCTTGACTAACCTGATTTCTTTCTACGACCAGATGATCTGCTTAGAGGATGAGGGAAAGGCTATGGATGTTGTTTGCCTAGACTTCAGTAAAGCCTTTGACTCTGTTTCCCACAGCTTCCTCCTGGAGAAACTGTCTGTTCATGGTTTGGATATGTGTGCGTTTCCCTGGGTAAAAAACTGGAAGGATGGATGGATGGGCCCAAAGGCTTGTGGTGAATGGAGTTGAATCCAGCTGGCAGCCGGTTACGAGTGGTGTTTTCCAGGGCTCAGTTTTGGGGCCAGTCTTGCTTAACATCTTCATCAATGATCTGCATGAGAGGACTGAGTGGCCCCTCAGCAAGTTTGCAGATGACAGTTGGGTGGGAGTGTCGACCTGCTTGAGGGTAGGAAGGCTCTGCACAGGGGTCTGGATAGGCTGGATCGATGGGCTGAGGCCAGCTGCATGAGGTTAGACAAGACTAGGTGCTGGGTCCTGCACTTTGGTCACAACAACCCCATGCAATGCTGCAGGCTTGCAGAATAGTGGCTGGAAAGATCCCTGTCAGAAAAGGACCTGGGGATGTTGGTCAACTGTGAGCTGAATGTGAGTCAGCTGCGTGCCCACGTGGTCAAGAATGCCAACAGCATCCTGGCTTTTATCAGAAATAGTGTGGCCAGCAGGAGTAAGGAGGTGATCGTGCCCCTGTACTCGACACTGGTGAGGCCACACCTCAAATGCTGTGTTCAGTTTTGGGCCCCTCAGTACAGGAAAGACATTGAGGTGCTTGAGTGCGCCCAAAGAAGGGCTATGAGGCTGGTGAAGGGTCTAGAACAGATGTCCTATGAGGAGTGGCTGAGAGAACTGGAGTTATTCAGTCCGGAGAAAAGGAGGCTCAGGATAGACCTTATCGCTTACTACAATTACCTGAAAGGAAGTTACAGTGACGTGGGTGTCAGTCTCTTCTCCCAAGTAACAGGCAATAGCACAAGGGCCTCAAGTTACACCAGGGATGTTTAGATTGGATATCAGGAAAAATTTCTTTATTGAAAGGGTTGTAAAGCATTGAAACAAGCTGGCCATGGAAGAGGTTGAGGCACCATCCCTGGAGGTATTTAGAAGACGTATAGATGTGGAGCTTGGGGACATGATTTAGTGTGGAATCGACAGTGTTAGGTTAATGGTTGGACTCGATGATCTTGACGGTCCTCTCCAACCTAAGCAATTCTACGTTTCTATGATTCTATGGTTCTATAAATATGCAACAATACAGTCAATCTTTTTCTGCTCTTTCTTTTTTCCCCCATTATTCTGATTTGCTTTCTTTTATCCTTTCCTGGCCCTAAACCAGTTGTTAATATATCCTATAGCTACAAATACCATGTCCTTCATCTTTTCCAATACACCAGAGAAAACCAAAGATCTATAATCAAACATAAATACATAAGTATATGAAAAAGTTTCTAAACTTTGAATAGCATTGTTAGGCCCTTGTCATAAAAATGCTAATTTAAATAAATGGTGAACTTCAGATTGAATGAAGTTACCTAAAGCATGATTTATGAAGATTTGTCAAAATTACCATTAAGTTAATAATTTCACAGGAATCACTTTGAATTGAAAATACTGTACATGTCACTTCAGGTGCTGTCCAGGGAAATAATAATGTTCTTGTTCTGAATGCTTCTGATGGGTTTCCAAAGCAGGCTGTCTTCAGCATACTTTGAACTGAAATTAGACTTCTGCAATGCATCTAGAAGACTATTCAAAAACCTCACAGCTAGCATATATTCTATTGCTGCTGTTGATCTACTGGAAATAGTAAGGATATAAAAAATTAATCTTCTGTGATGGCATTCAAAGTCCATCTAGTCTTTTTACTAAAAATCCATAGATGTAAATCAGAAGAGTTAAAAAAGGTAATAAAGTAAAACATGAGGTTTGAACTTTCTGTCACATACTCCTTTTGAAGGACAGAAATTTCAAAGACTTTGTAAAATACGGATATTGTGAATACACAAATTACACAACATGTTACAAGGAACCATAGGGTGTATTTCCTGATGCAAATGAATTTCCTGGATGATAGTTATTGCAAATCAGCTGCATAAACTGTAAGTCTATAGCAATATAACTCCAAGGTATGCATGGAAATAGGAGAGGTTTATATGTACCTTTAGAGTGGTAGGACAGTATATGCTATTTGAGTCATTCTGAAGAGGTCTAGTAAAACAAAGACACAGTCTTAATTTATAGATAAGTATCCTTACAATAGCAAATGAACAAAGAAATGGAAGACTTGAGACTGGCTGAATTAGGCACTCTCGTGTAAGATAGGTTACAGGCAGACACTACTCTTTTGGGTTGAGAACGTTTATTGCTTTATCATCCATACTTTCTCATCAATGTTAATGTCTTAAATTATATGTTTTGTGAAAAATGGCTGATTAGTTAATAACTTGGATTAATTAACACCTCTTTACTTAGAAAACCAGCAAATGGTTTCAGATCTGATAAAATCATCACACTGAACCGTCAGGAGTCTACACTCTTAAGCCCTGTCATCAGCCCATGGGAAAACTGTTGACTAGAAGTCTGAGACTGAAGATGGGATACTGGTGATTCACAAAGGAGTTAAAAATACAGTTAAGTGGTAACCAGCCAACCAAATAAGTAAATAAAACAGTGATGCAGCAAGAAATATTGCAGTTACAGTTTTAAGCTAAACTTTCAAATACTTTCATGTTAAGATGAAAATTATTGGGATAGAGAAGTGCTTTCATTTCTAATCAAAAGACCAGTGAAGCAAATAAAAGTCTTTTATGATCACATCAAGTTGTCTTTCAATCTGTCCTTTCTTTGGGTGCAAACACATTTTCTTGTGACCAACTCGTGTAACAGAAGAGGCTTTTAGTTGTGTTCCAAGATGGCCTAACATACATATATTTAAGTCATTTATACCTCATCCCTTAAGGATATTGCATTATGGTGCTTCTTTATGTTCAGGCTAAGTATTTGGAACAGATGGTGAAAATCTTAGACTAACCTAATTTTGGCTTTAAAACTATTTACCTGTAATTTTCAGTACAACAAGTTTAGTTTACTGGAAAAGTAATTTATGATGCGTTGCAATGAAAAGCTAGATATATGTACTTGACTAATTTACTTCCCTATCAGAAAATTTTCTACAGATAAGATGTTCAGCAGCTTTTTTTTTCTAACTTAATTGAAAATTACGAGGATCTTCGGTATCCAAATTAAAGAAAGTGATTCAGAAAAAGGCATTAGTGTATTCTACTACCTGAGGCATGGCTTCACATTATGCAGTGCTTGGCCAAAGTTCCAGCTCAATGTATTCTTGCTCCTCTCTCAGTCCCTATTACGAGCCCGTACTCCCAGTCCGAGAAGCACTGCCCCCACAGTTTTTTCAGTTTGCTTGTTATGGAATTCACAGAATCACAGAATCACAGAATGGTAGGGGTTGGAAGGGACCTCTGTGGGTCATCTAGTCCAACCCCCCTGCCGAAGCAGGGTCACCTACAGCAGGCTGCATAGGACCTTGTCCAGGTGG
>Ga0065711_1026870_pt1 | contig 57988 bp, 31 predicted proteins | sample Hoacrofraction12_FD_59098 | JGI IMG/M metagenome (GOLD analysis project Ga0065711, IMG submission 59098) | Hoatzin crop microbial communities from Cojedes, Venezuela - Epithelial fraction 12 v2 (version 2) | ecosystem: Host-associated > Birds > Digestive system > Esophagus > Crop | place... | reverse complement strand
CAAGGAAAAAAAAAAAATCATCTCAGTCAACTCTCCTGTTGCCCAGCACTTCGTTCTTAACAGACCTAGCCTTCCGCTAAGAAAAGGGAAAGAAAATGTTGCTCCATGAAGTTACAGCATTTTAAATAACCATATTCACAAATATATTTAGCACAGCTATATTTTAAAAGGCTTGTTTCTCCTGCTCATATGTTTAAAATGTGACGAAGTCAAAAACCCTGGTTTTTATTTTTGCTGTAACCTCTTGCCTCTCCTTCCCACAAGTAAGTAGCGATGTATAATCTGTGTCATTTTACAAACAATATTATCTGGGGGCAGGAAAAAAGGCAAATGCATCTGGGGCTGCAGGAGCCGTTTCTTCCCACCTTCTGCGAAACACTCAGAACGCGGGCATTCCTGCTGGCACCAAGCAGTGGTGGCAAAGGCCATCAGCAGAGCAAGTCAACCAAGGACGAACCAGCCAGGTTCGCTACGCGTCTCCAGCTCAGCCCCGCGGTTTTCGGTCTCCTTTCTCGCACGGATTCGCACGCCGTGCACAGCTCACGGCGAACGGTTTGCAGAACTGCCCCAGCCAGGGCTCGCCTTCGCACCCAGCGGAAAAAGCAATCCCCCTACGAGCCTCCAGCTTACGTGTTCTCACTCTGACGGTCCCCTGTTTCTAAGGGAACACCAGAGATTGCAGGGGGCTTCAGTTTTATCTCAGCAGAAATTTGCTGGGGCAGGGCAGTGCAGCCGGCGCAGGCACGCCGGGAGCTCGTCCTGGTCTGGCCCCGGCAAGGACAAGTTCAGGCAACACCGTGCTTCATCTCTCCCAGCAGCCATGTCATCGCGACTTCCCGACGGATGAGCCGTACCACTGCTTCCCAGTGCTGTGCCAGACCAGACAGTGGTTTTATTCAGACAGTGATTTTGCTTTAGACAGCGCTGGAATCCTTCCAGGCTAGATAAAAATCTGATTTTTTCCATGCAAAGAACTAAAATACTCATCAAACATACAAGACTTCATTTATATTCTTCTTCTCTCCCTCAGGCATTCAGTTTTGGCCACTGTTGAGAGACAGAATTTCTTTGTTTTGACCCCGAATGACTTTCCGATGCATCTTACAGGTGACGGGGATTCCCTCCCTGTCCCGCTGCTGCCCTCCCACCCACTCCTTCATTAAAGATGCTAAGGGCTAACAGAAACCATGTGACAGATTAAAAATGGACTGTGATGCATGAAAAATAAGCATGGGGATAGGTCTGGAAAAACAGGCTGTTGGCAATTCTTTTAGTGTTTACTTAGAATTTCCATTGTTTTAAAACAGATAAGCAAGGAGGATTGTCGCAATTTAACAATAAAGGAGAAAAGCCCAAGGAAACGCGTTCTTCACTTGTGAATGAACGCCAGGGGCCGGGGATCTCTTTCAGAACGCAACTAATTCAAACAATCTTTTATAAAGCAATGGGGCAAATGGAAATGCTGTTTAACCAGAATCATCCGAGCGCAAAGAACCAACAGAGCCAGGACCAGCACCCCTGTTCTGACTGCGAGCGCACAGGGGCTGCCGCTCTCCCAGACATCTCGGCCTTCGCCAACAGCCAAGCTGCCTCCTCGGCCAGGTCCATCCAAATACCTTTTCCATGAGCTCATCAAACCGGCATTTATCAGCCGAAAGAGGAACACGCAGACCTAAGGGGGTTTATGGAGGAGTTTTTCCCTCATAAAGAGTCCCGAAACTTCTAGACCAGAAGGTCGTAGATTATCACGCTACAGCCAGACTAGCACAAAGCATCCTTGATGTCTAGACCAAATGAAAAGATTAGCAAGTCTGCTCCAGTGCTGATTACACCAGGCTCCTGCTATTTTTCCAGCGGATGCTTTCATAATTAAATATCAAGTAACAGGAGGCACTTTCACATTTATGTCGCCCTCACCTACGAAAATAATAAAAAGTTTATTTGCATTGAGAACTATGAAGTATTAAAAAAATCATTCCACGACTGTAACTGCAACCTGCCAAGCTGCAAAGAGAAATCTAGATTTTAGTGAAGAAGGTCCCCTGGGAACGCTGTAGATCAGCAAAGCAGAACAGCAATCACATTATGCCTGTAACTAATATGGACAAAGTGGAATGAGTAATAAAAGCCACCAAAAACCAACTTCCACTCTGATTAGCGATCACAGACTAATCGGCTTCAACTGCAGTTTAAGATGAGGTGGCACCATCAGTCACTGGGGCCTCTCCAAGCAGCAGCCGCTGCGTCTGCCCAGGAGGCATCAGGGCTACCTTCAGAGACGGATTCCTGCTCTGAGCCTTGCAGGGTCCGAGGTTCCTCGAACGCAGCAGTTGTGTCGATCTGGAAGCAGCGCAAACCCCCTAACAGGAGCACGACAGAGAGGGCCTCAAGGGCAGGCTCTCCAGCCGCTCCATTTCTTTTTCTGAAGTTAACAGAAATGGTCCAGGCAGGTCTATCAACTCTTAGGGATGATGAAAGGTGACAGATTTTAGCCGGTTTGAGTAGCTGTTGTTCTGCATAATGCAAATATATCACCTTGCAAATTCAGACAGGGCCATTCACAGGAAAAAAACCCAAAACACAAGAATTCTGAAGGGAATAACTATTTATTAGAGAAACAAACAAATAATGGATCTATTAAACAGCCTTCATACTTTCTTGGTAATTTCATCAAAACACAAGACAACAGGCCAGGCTTTTATGGGGATTATTGTATTTTAAACAGCTGGGTGTAAACCTTGAGCAAGTTACTCAACCCTCCTGCTGAACAAAGTTCCCCCTCACTACACAAAGCTGGTGGGGCAGTTGCCTGTGACACACACGCAACCACGTCCTGCGCAAGGGATTACCGTTTCATAAATCCCTACAAAGTTTACGATAGCTGCAAGCCTTCATCTAATTTCTAGCTTAAATTTACATGCAGCTAATTTGTGCCCATTTGTTCTTTCGCCAGCACTGCTCCACAGCCTCCGCAGGTCCTGCTCCTCCCTGGTACTTCGCCCTTGGTGTATTTATGGAGCAATCGTACCCACCCCAGCTTTTGTCCCGCCAGGCCACGCAGGCCAAGCTCTTCCAGCCACCTCCTGCAAGCCTGGCTCCTCGGTCCCTCCCACGTCCCAGCAAGGCCTTTTCAGCACCTGTTCTCGCTGGAATTAAGTTTTCTTGCATATGGGAGACCAGAAGGGTGCACGGTTTTCCAGCTGACTATCTGCTGACGGCATTAACGGTTCCCTACCTCTGTGGAAATGCCTGGCTTGAGACGGTCAGGATTGCGTTTGCTGTTTGCACACTACTGCACCGTCATGCTCTAAGAAAAGCAGGGTTGGGATTTTTTTTTTTTTTTTCCTTTTTCTGTTCTTTCTGCCTGGGAAGCCTTCAGGCTTGATCCAAGAGTAGATAATGTTCTGAATTAGACAGCAAAAAACCTGGCTCGTAACCTAGGTCAGGTATTAATAGCCCACAGAGCGATCCTGAAGGAGTCACTTCATGTTCCTTGCTTTCATTCCCACACTTGTCTATTGAAACCCAGAACACACCGAGGACAAGCATCACCTCTTCATCCAAATTACCCCAGCGCCTCGCAAGGATCCGGCCCGCGGCTGGAAAAATCCTCCTGCCTCCCAGGTGGGAAAGTCTCACCAAACAGTCTAACTCCCAATTCCTTTACTGGTTTGCCATCGTTTGGAAAGACACATACATAAATGCATGCACACACAAGTCTGTGTAAGATGGGGTGCTATTAGTAAATAGAAGGAGAGCTGCTAATGGCACACTGAATCACGGCAAAATCTGAAAGCATTTCCAGGAACTCGCAAGTTTTCTATTATTTTTGTAACTCTTCCCATAAACATCCATTACTGAGAAATCTTTGGGGAGACTGCAACGGGTGTGAAATTTACTGAAAACGAGAGGAAAAGCTGGATTCGGGGAGACATAAATTCACTGGGCAATTTGCAACGTCTGCTGTAAAACCAGCACGGATGGGGATGGCGCTGGTTAGAATTACTCTGGGCTCCCAGCGTGCCGCCCCCGTCATAAAAACGACATTGCAAAGAGAAGACGAAGCTTCTTGGATATTTTTCAAAAGTTTTTATAAATTATACAGATCAACACTCAAGGTTAGGAACCCTCACAAGAAAATATGTTGAATCTGAAAAAAACTAGAAAAAAACCCTCTTATCTAAGAGCATACTCAGCAGAGGAATCAATCCTTCCAGACTTGTCACCGGGCTCGTGAGATCTAAGCATCATTATTAATATACCATTAAGCTTATCAGAGGCAAACCATGAACTACCAACCAATACCCAGACAGGAATTTAACGTCTCCTAGCAGGGTGCATCGCTACGACCGCTCGTACAGGCTTCAACTTTTGCACACAAAAAAAATATACCAAAATTCCAACAACTGCAACCCAAACTAGATCCCCACCACATCAGCCACTAACACTTCTGAGTAAAAATACAATTGTGTAAGATGTATAGTTATACCAAAGAGAATAAATTCTGGATTTATACAGTTCTAATTTTTTTTTTTCCTTTCAAATGAATTAAAAAATAAAAATATACTGGGTGGCAATAGCCAGGAAGGAGCTGTGGGGCTGCCCAAGTTTTTGCTGGTGTGTGTACCGGCACCGCAGGATGAGCCCTCCCGAGGATCTGGGCTGGGAAAACCCTCCCTGTTCACAGAGGTAGGCAGAAGGACTTCCAAACAGCACATTAAACCCACAACACACGCTAGAATATCTTTTATCGTATGATTGAGGCCAAAATATATCCTGTGTGATGCCCACACAATGCTAAACTGTTCCAGCTGCACGAGCACGTTGAGTCAAATTCTCAGCTCGGAGGCAGCCGAGCAGCCGACGGACTGACGTGGGACGAGGGACAGGCGTCAGCAGCTCCGCACGGGCGCAGCGCAGTGCCAGGCACCTTCTGTACTTGGCCTTTCCTGGGGCAAAGGGAAACTTCCCGGGCTAGCAGTAATGCTGAGAAAGAAGCTTAAGAAGAAATACCAGTGGAGAAAGTTTTATGTGAGCTAAGGCAATGGCCGATCCTGGTCCTCCTCACTTCTCACTACCACAAACCTCACACTGCACAGTCACGCTGCCCCAGTACGGTGCCTTTGTGAAAGGCCTATTCTATTTTAAAATACACTTCAGATTCAAGTTCTCTGCCTCAACAACACGTTTGCCTGAATTATTGCTAAAAACAAAAGTTACCCAGCTACCCACCACTTGTTTTCATGGCTCATCTCACCCCGAGTATTTGTAAGCAAACCAGCCACGCTCATTCACAGCTATTAATTTAAACGCCTGTAGAGCAGAGCCTGGCAAGAACACAGTGCCGAGTGTCTGCCGTGGCAATCACTGCAGTGACGTCAGCAGACTTACCGATAGGTATCGCCGACAGGATCACCCAAGCTCGGCAACCAAAAGCTTAGCCGACCTATTTATGGTAAAAGATTAAGAATTAATTGTGCTGGGGATGATAGTTCAGCGGTTTGAGCATCAGCTCAGAAATAACTGGACTTGCTGGGAAGTCAGCGGCTGAATTCCAGCAGGGCTGGTTTCAGCCGTTCATCCCAGCGAGGTAGCCAAGCTGGGCTCCAGGAGGGTGACTGCCTGGGGGCCTTCCGGGCTGCTGTTTAAAACCCGAAACCTTCGGTATGAGTGTTGGGGGACCGCGCAGTGACTTCCCCCGAGCACGCGCCACGCTGTGCGGCACACGAGCCCGTCCCGCGGGGGCGAAGGGACAGACGGGGGCGTGAGGACGCACGACGACGCACACCCACTCACTCACATGATCTGAATACGCAGCTCCCCTTCCTCCAGGTAAAATGAGTCAGTGTTTCGGACACTGTGTATTTTAACGGCAAAACACAGCGGGCAAATTCTTCTGCCTGCTCTTTATACCAGCTGAAAACAAAAGCATCTTCCTGAACCAGGTCTTCCTCTCCGATACGTGACCATCATTTCTGTTAGCTGCTATGCAAAATTTCATCCTTTTTCTCAAGACGTATAATAACACGACAACCATTCCACTGTGAATATTAGCAATGCTTTACAGAAATTGGTTTGATTCCTCATTATACAGAAGATTACCTGGAGGTGGTTGTTATTCTTATTAACAGCAATTAGCATCAGACAGCAATTCATATATTTCCAAACTCAGATACAAACATTAGCAAAATATTTGCCAATAGAAAGCCATGTGTTATTCCCATTGCGTGGGAAACAAATTATAGAATTCAAGTGATTTGTGTCTTTACAACTGAATTGGGAAGCTTATACAAGACTTGTCATGCGAATAGTACATTGGGGATAGTTTCAGTAGACTACAAATTATTCTGAGGCTCTGACTCACTCTCCAACAAAATATTCTTGGTCTGAACTCTCTTTCAGGCAGACTTTACTATAAAGCAAGAAAAGCTTAAGAAACCACTCAGAAGAAAACACTCATAAAATTTTATAAAGAAAAATCACTTGTAAAACCATCATTATTAAGAATTATATTTGGACTCCAGGCTGAGAACTCAGCTGATGTAAGTCTATCCTAATGCCATTTAATTGAGTTATATAGATGTAAACCACAAAAGAATCCACTCCCGAGCCTTCCAGGAAAGCAATCTCTGCTCACCCTCTCTGCAAATGTTGGTCACTATAAATACATAATAAACATGCAAGGATGAGCCACACATGTAGGGCTTGCAGCGGAATATTATGTACTCATAAACAACTTTCAAAAGCATGTATGCTGCTTGGAGAAAAGGAGGTGTTTGTATTATGGGAAACCAAACCTGGTCGTGCGAGTTGCATTTCTAACCTCCCCCTGTGGCCAAGATCCAAGGGCAGGAGAGGAGAGTTCAGGCTTTGGGAACGCTTTAGAGGTGGAAGAAAACAGAAATGCCCCACAGCTCTGCGAGCAGCGGGGCTGGGGGTGAAGGTGCAGCCCCAACCACCACCAGCACTGGCCGAGTAGAGCCACGCGAGCTCACGCTCTGCTCGGAAGCCTGGGCTCTGGAGCATCGCCCGCGCCGGAGCCCCGGAGGAGCCACTCGTGGGCCACGGGTGAGCCCCGGGCTCCTGCACTGATGCTGTCCAGCAGCGCCCGCTTCACCCAGCACCCTCGCCTGTGCTGCTTCTGCTATGCCAGGAAGCAAAAGGCCACTGGGGAGGTGGGGGAAGGGGTTATTTTAACATTAATCTATCATAGCACTTCCAATAAGTGACAGCTTAAACAATACTTTTCAGACAGAAGCAAAACATCTCACATTTTGTCTCCCTGAATCACTAGCAAAAAGCTGAATTTCAAAGTACAGAAGAGTTACAAACCTCACAATTGAAGACTATTAAAAAGAAAAAAGCATGTACCAAGGGATTTTGCAGCAGAAGAATGATATACTAGACAAAAATAAAAGGATATACCATATGTCGAGTAATAAAATTGGCAAACCTAGTAAGGTTCAAATACTGCTATTATTCACATCTGGGCAAAACGGGGGAAAAAAAATCATTAAGCAATCTGAGAACTCCCAAACAAAGAAACTGTAAAATTCTGAACTGTAAAGCAAAGGAAACACACTTAATCCCTCAGGAGTTTAAGTATGTATTTCAACTGGGTTACACCATCCCTCCCAAGGACATGGAAGCACACCACAGCCTCGAGACACAATATAGCCACTGTGAGCGGCCGGCAGGCAGCCAACTGGCCGCGGTACCCAGCAGCCCTGGCACCTGTTGGGCTCATCACCGGCACAGGCATCGCCTCCGCGGGGCACGCAGCGAAGGAGAACACGCTGCAAAGTGCCCGCCTGCCAGCAAAAGCGCGCATTGTGTCCTGCGAGCTGTCTACAGCGGGATTTTCAGCTGCAAAACGAGCCTCCCTCCACGCTGAAGCAGTCGGGACTTCTGCGCGTTGCAAAGCCATGTGCAGAAATACATAACCAAGCAGCAAACAATACAATCCTGCCCTCATGAAACTGCTTCATCTATAACCACAGATGTAACCTCTTCCCCAGCCTTCCCCAAGGCTAATTTATTTATGAATGTTCCTATTAAAAATAGGACTACTCGCATAGTAGCTTACTTTTCAGGGTGAACAGGGGAGGCAGGATAAATACCGTTTAATGAATAAATGTCTTGTGACAAGACATCTCTTCTTATGGGTACATGCAGTCTGGGTTCACCCTGCCAGACTGAAAACACCGCGCTCTCCTTCCTGCTCTGGGGCTGCCCCAGTGACAGACCCTTGCACACAGGCAGGGTATTTTGGGGTGGCTTTTTTTTGGTTTTGCTTTTATTCAAATGCAATTAAAAGTCCTGTGGCTGTATCAGAAGCTTAGAAGGAAACTGCACACAGGTAGCCAGCTACTATTGCCTTAGACTGTGACATGAAAAATATGTACCTTCAATAATATAATAACACAAATTGCACGTCCCCATGTTTCTTTTTTTTGGTTTGGACAGAGTGGCTTATAAGCTAGTCTCACGATTCTTGGTAACGGGGAAAGGTTTGTCACTGCCAGCCCTCCACTTGTTCTTAAAACAGAGGAGGAGACAGCTTGGTCCTAACAGGGCAGTAAACAGGACCAGGAGGTGGGCGAAGCGGTGGGGGATATCCTACAGCTGGGTTCAAATCCCCTTTGAGAAGAGGGGTGTGTTGGGGATTCGGGGAGAGATAGGGAAAAAGAGTCAGCGTGGCTGTCCAACGGGCCGGGGGAAACGTCCCAGAACATAAGGGATGAACTGCAATCAATAATAAAAAAAGCCAAACGTGAGAGCACAACGAGGACACACGAAGAAGGTTTTGAACAACAGCAGGGCGCGAGGGGAGGAGGCGAAACAGAGACGCCTTTGAATGCCGAAGGGACAGAAGGGAAAATCTCTGCCATACTTTTCATCCCAACGAACAGCGACTTCTGTTCCGGGCTTCTGCAAAAGCACGTGGTGGATTTGGAAAAGTCTCCAGCCATGGAGAAAGACCATGATGGAAGATCTTCATTTAGGGGATGACCTGGCAAGATCCTGACGGCTTTCGGCAGCTGTACTCGGGGTCCCCACCGCCCGCCGACGGCTGCGTCGCCCTCGCTCCCCTGCCTGTCATTCTCAGCCCATATCAAATGCAAGAGGGATGGGGCAACCTTGGCAGCCTGCGTGACAGACGGGCAGGAGTGGGACCACAGGAGGAGCTGCTGAAAGCTCGGAAATCGCTGATGTGTCCCACAGCATGAAGGACACTTGCCATGCATAATGGATAGGATGCTGAGTATTTTCCCAGTATCCCAGTTGGCCTGTGTACCACTTGCTGCCTGCTTCTCAAAAAAAGAGGGGGGAAAAAAAAGAAACAGAAAAAAAATCCCTGTGAAATTCTGTGACGTGCTATCAGAAAGGCTTCTGTGTTTTGAAAGAGTCGTTCGTGTCTTGCCACCTTCCAGAATGATGCAAAAATAAGAGGGGAGGGCAGGGGAAGGCTGTTGCGTTCGCAGCGGTACCTGCCTGAAGCAGGGCGATGCGGCCGGTCCCGCGGTCGCCCGGACGGGTCAGGTCCCGGGGCCAAAGGCCAAGCTTTTTAGTGCTTGAAAATAAGGCATATGTATGTTTTATTTAATACCGGGTATAAGAATTAAAATGCAAAGCCTGCCTAAAACAATCAACAGACTTACCAGGAGCAGAGAACAGTTTACTGCTTGAAAACTGATATCCAAAGCAACTTTAAAAACCCCCGAGTTTTCACAAACGCTGGGCATCGCCTGAGCTACGGAGCGCACCGCTCGTTCCGGGTCTTGGCAACATCCGTACAGCAATACAGAGCTTTGCTGGTACTCACAGCGGATTGGAAAAGAAATTAAAAAAAAAAACAACAAACAAACAAAACTGAAATCAGCTTTTCAAGGGAGCTTGCATTTACACCTCACCACCCACCAGCAGCCACAGCAGCCCCTTCCCTGCCATTCTCAGACTAAAATGACTCAAGATCTGAAAAAATCAGGCGCCAGTTTTCACATCCAAGATTCCAGATATTTGATTCCAACAGTACTGCAAATTCTACTCATCGTTGGCAAAGCTGCTTACACACACGTGTACCTCCCAGCCTGGTTCTACGCTGTTGTGTATCCGGTTATATCGTCCCGTACGATGAAGAGAGTAAAAAGAGGGGAAAGGTTCAGCAGGATTTTAAAAAAATCTAGTTGCACACCACGGGAGTTGGGACAAGGAGCAGAAACTGCGAAAAATTGATTTTCTTCAGTTTCCATGAGTGTGGAAACCAGGATTTCTTAAACCAAATTAAGCCCCCAAATGTAATTAAATCCATAAAAGCTATGAGGAAATTGAGTCTGTACCACATACTAACGCTTAAATTTATAAGCGGTAGAAAAAAAATCCACAGGAAAAAACACATTAAATCCTATATATCAGTGTAACAAAATAAGGAAGAGAATTCTTTAATAAGTTAAGCATTTTATGTCATCCAATTACAAAAAAAATATTTAGGACTTCATTTTTTTCAAATACAAATCAATTAAAAAAGCTTGCAAGGGCGAGGTTTCGGTTGGGTCAGCGTCACAACACAGAAGGAAGGAGAGCTGTTCGTGGAACAGCAGCAGAAGAGAACAGATTCTGAGAGTGCTAAAATAATAAAAATAAATGAAGTTTCTGTGCACCACCACTCACAAGTTCACAAATTCAACTAAAAAGAATAGTAAAACTGTACCAGACAAATAGATGAGACTCTGGATTCTAACGACAATGTTTCTTAATGATGCAGAAGGGAAAAACTGACTGAATTCACAATTACTTTCTGGGAAAGCTCATTCCTTTATGAAAACATGTAGTATTCTGTTGAATTTTTTTTCTTTATTACAGACAAAATATTTCCTATATTCTGAAACGAAGTACCGCACGCAGCCTTTGCATGGGCATGCAACGTGATCTCAGTTTCAGGTTAAGATATTTTTGTATTCAACCATTTCTTTCGGTTTAAAGCTCTGTTAAGGAAAGTCCCATCAATTGTTCAGCCAAAACAGCGATTTCTTTTGCACATCTTTTCCTAAAATGCTTCACCTCGGATGTTCATGTCTGCATAAGTTTACTGATCTCACAGGGTTTTTCAACAGATGACACTTCCTTCCCAGAGGTAATCTCAAAGTTGAACATCAAAGTTTATATTATTTTTCTGCATATTTTTTCCATTTTCTTTTTTTCCTCTTTCTCATTTTGAAAGACATTATAAAATGCAAAGAGCACACAATCTTAAGCAACATCGATCTTCAGAAAATTGCCAAAATATCTGATGATTGTGTCCAGAAGCTAAGTAATGTAAGGGACTCTACTGCTGTAAACATTTCTAGCATATTATCTGCAGAAACTATAGCTAGAGAAAAGCCTATCATTTGCTTCAAACACTGGAGATTATTAATGGAAAGTTCTTCGGGTATATCATTAAAGACAATAATAAAATAAAACTATTATTTTGCTCATCAGATTCCCAGTTTTCAGCTGCAGTGAAGAAAGCCTCATAGATGTCCAACATCACATGTGATATCCTAAAAATCTCATTAATAAGGCCAATTTCCTAGTGGTTTTTTTCTTTTTTTTTATTCCATGAAGTTTTTTTAAGGATACTGCCACCAGCTTTCTCCTACGCGCCCGTTGCAAAAGAGCGAGGCACAGGAAACCCAGATTGTAGGATAAAGAGGGAGCACGATCTCTAAAGCAACTCCCCCCGGCGTTCCCCCCAGACAAGCAGCATGTGAAAGCTGAAGGAGCATCTGGCCGGCCGCGAACCCGTGGGTGCAGCGCGCTGCGAGCGCGCGTCGGCACAAACCAACCGTTATCTGATGGCTTCAGGAAAAGGAACGTGTGGGAGGAGGAAGGCACATTAGTTACCCTGCAAGCTCCATTCGCAACTGGAGTAGGAACGACTGTGAAAGGAAATCTTGCAGCTCCACCGGCCCCCAAAGGACTATAAATCTTTTGGCCCTTGGGAGCAGGTAAAAAAAAAAAAAAAAAAAGTATTTCAGTCCTTAAATACTAAAGAACAACGCTGAACCCTTCCTGGTGACAGCACGTGCAATCAGGTGTTGGCTGGTCGGACAGAAAGTGATTTACAGCAACGGCTTTGGTGGGTAAGGAGACTTCTCTTTGTAAATACCAAAACATGGATCTAATTTAGTAGTATTAAAAATCAACATGTAGATTTGGATAAATTCCCTAATCTTGCAATGAATTTTATCATTTGGGAGTTCCTGGCCAACTCTTTGTGGTTTCTTAAATAGTTTTATGAGGCAAGGGAAAAGGATGAATGAAATTTTTCATTTGTAGTAACTGTAATAATTTTAAACTGTGGTTTCAAACCAAAAAGCAATTAGGTTAAACACGGAACACCTCAAAGAAAAAAAGTGATCATCGCCATAAATAGTACCTGAAAACCACAGCAGCTTCAACATTAAGCAGCTCGCTCTTTCAGTGACCGGGGAAGCAGCTACAGACTGCCGGTGGAATGATGTGGAACAAAAAGATATGAATAATATATGATCTTCTATAAAAGAATTCAAAGCTAACAGGAGCCAGTTAAAAGATCACTCCAAAAGTAAATTAAAAGATCACTGCGGACTCCTTTTGGGTTGGGATTTGTGCCCTACAACGCTATTACAAAACTTCGAAAACAAACCCCCTGCACTTCTGCTCCACGCAGCACCTGCCCAGCAGAATGCCCTGCATGCAGTCATTAGAGTGCAATAAAAATATACAGATATAATAAATTGTTTATAACATAGCAGAACATGTGAAGCATTAAGTGGCAGATGTTAACAGGAACAGTAGGTTTTCACATATTTTAGAGAAATGCTGCAAGTTGCTGACAGAGAAGATACAGAACAAAATTATTCTGTTTGTTAATTGATTTCCCAGAGCCCCTTCTGAACAGAAGGGGTTTGGTTCAGCTAAAGAGTCTTTAGTTAAAGCATTTTTTCATACATGCATATACTTTAATGCACTGATAATGAATTATAATGTAGACCAATTTATTTACGATTCTGATTAAATTACACTGCAATATAGGATTTCAGATATTGATTTAACTCATCTAAAGCTACACAACGGACAATTACTGCAGGCAACAAAAACTCCAGCCTTGGTCTCAAGGGGCTTTGTACATTATAACGGCCACAGTCTTAAAGGCAAACTTCGCTCCCAGTTTTTAATCATCATTCAGAAGAGACAGCTGTGGTAATTTTTCCCCAATAAAATAATTTTTATTGTAATCTGATAATTTTTCTGGGTTGAATTGTATAGTTTTTTTGCGATTTGTTAACAAAAGTCCAAATAACAAATTTTAAAAATATCCCTGATGCAGGCAAACATGTTTGTGCACCCTCACATCCATGCTTTCTTCCTGGAATTTCTCACACCAAGCCTTGATAGAAATGGGAGAAGCAGAAAAACAGATGAAGAGAAAAACATTGCTGAAGTTACGCCACTGGCTTTTTTTGCTCTAAGATATGGAAACTATAACTTTAAATCATTTCAGTTAGTCTTCACTTATTTCATACTAGCCAGACGGGGAAGTAGCTTAAACCATTTTTTTCACCATCTAGTTTCTTATACAAGTTTTGGGTATCAAACCTGAGAAAATAACTTTGGGCTTTTCCAGGTGCTCATAAAAAGTCAGAACAAACCAGGAGTAGTAAAACCTCACTTGGAAAAACTGGTCACTGTGTTAAGAAGATGTAAAAACCACGGTGCCTCACGAGCTCCACATCGTCGGTACAAGCGCTGCTGGGGTCGGGCTCGGTGCCCGTCAGCCTGCTGAGCCCTGAGCTCGCGTGCGGCCAAACCGTCAGAGCAGACAACGATGGCAACGACCGGACCGCAGTCGTCATCCCAACACACACCACCTTCCACGTGTCACCGCCAATGTGACATTAGAAGAGATTTTTCTTCTTCCAATAAGCATTTTGCTAAAGGAAATCTCATACATAAGAGCACGTGTGTGTCAGTGTAACACACATATTAACTTCTAGATAAAAACCACCAAAAATGGATGGAATCTAGCAGCAGCTTACAGACATTAACCACAGAGGCTGGACGTATCAGCGAGCAGAGCTGGTTTCTGTAGGCAGCAGGATTGCTCTCCGTCGTTAGCTGGCTGACAAGGACTCACCGTTTAAAAGACAGCCTTACAACACTACGCATCCTACCAAAAAAAATGACTTTACATCTATGAAATTGCTGCGTTTCCATAAAATCTCCTGTTAAGATTTACTTCACTTTAAATAAAGCTTACTTGCAAAATGTTAATGCAGCCTCTCTCTGTATCAATTAGCACTGTTACAGAGGGGGTGAACTCTCACCTCTGCAGGCAATGATTAAGGGCCAGAAATTGTATCGATTTTCTGTTCGCTTGATTTCCTTCAGCCATCTCGCCCTCTAGAAAACACTTTCTGCTACTCACCCTGCTTACCACCGAAGGAACTTCACCTTGCCCAGGAATACTGACTGGTTACACAATGCAAAGCTGCGCTGCCATCCATCATCCATAAAAATTCAGATATTAATTTATTCCATTCATCTAGCAACAATTTACTAATAAAAAGCGCACCGTCGCTGCCAGCAGCGCCCAGATGTGCGGGTCTAGGCTCTGCCACTACCATCTCGCCGCCGAAGGCAGGACCTTCACTGCCCTCCCCAAGAAAGTCATAGCCACATTTTGGAAAGGATTTTGAATCCAAGTAGTAAGTGTAAAAGCTTATACTAAAACAGAAGGAAAAAGCAGGATCAAGTCATACCAATGCAGTGCTCAAAACATAGTAGGCATTTAATAAACAACAGCTTATGCCCCGTCCCCCAGTATCGAGTCCAGACACTGGATAACACTATTGAGGATTGATTTTCTTCTAGTACCTCCCATCCCAAGTGAAATCAATTCTTCTCCTGGTCACGCAGTGGATTTAACGGAAAATACGGCGGTTTCGCCTCTCCATAGGCAATCGCAGCTACGGTGGAAAGACAGAAGGAGCTTACACGTCCGTCGCCTGGTTCCCAGAGATCGGAAGGGAAAGCAGCGAAACTGGAGAAGAAACGTGAAAAGTACCCACTGCCTTCTTGCCCGACCAGGTCACCAGAGCGGGAAGAGCACCAGCAACCAAAGTTATTGAACCAGATCAACACTGACAATTACAGCTACTATAAATATTTTTTTAACCAATCTTCTTGTATCTTTCCCAAAGGAAAGGAAGAGAATGCAAAGAAAGAAAAGCAAAGAAAGCAAGACAGAGAAAAATACAAAAGCTGTGTCAGACAGATTAACAGAAGTTTTAAGCAAAATGGAGAAAATTGACATCAGAGGGAAAGCTTTGCCTTAGACTAATCCACATTTATTTTAAAAAACATTAAATACACAGTGCCTTTACTGAATCTCCACTCACAGAGATATATTACTCCTCCTCTGTCAAGCTTCATTTTTCCTACTGAATCTAGATCCTGCCTAAGCCAAATATTTTTTTGGAAGTTATCTCTGGCTTGCCTACATCAATACATTACTATCTGAAAAGATCCCTAACGTTCTTACGAGGGCAAAGTTGCCGAATAAACATCAGCTTGGTTTTTATTTATATTAATGTTTTAAATAGCTTTTAAAACATTCTAGGAGAGATGATTTTTATTTATAGCTTAGATTTTTGTGTGTCACATTTTTAAACAAAGGGGAGAGGGGAGAGACGCTCGGCTGCGCACGCCAGGCTCCAGGCGGGCATCAGAAAGGTGTATAATTTCAGAAACGGAGAGACCAAATGATAAAAATAACCTCGTATTTGCTTATGTTGCCGACTTCTCCTCTCCCTGCCATGAAAGCTGAAATCCCGTGTTGCAGCGCATGTTTTCAGAGCAGCACACAGCACCACTGAGAAGCCTTCCCGAAACCTTCGCAGCGTCGCTGCAGCTCCCAGAATGAGGAATTAGAAAATGTGACATTTGACAGGCAGCGGGTAACAAGGTGCAAAACCTGCAAAGTTCCTGTAGGTAGAAAGAAAGCAAAGCAACGTAGTGGAAGAAAAAAATTCCTGACAGCTCTGACACATGGGACCTATTTTTCCTCCTCGATGCACACGTAGTTCTCCTACAAGCATAATAAGACTCCTGCGCGCATGGTGGGGAGGAAAGGTTACTCCACAGAGCAAACTGCCCGGCCGTCCCCCTTTAAAAATATGATGTCAAAAAAAGTATAAAGATGCTTTTGGTAACTTTTTGAGGCAACTAAACTGTTTGGCAAAGGCTTTAGGTCACTTCAAAGCAGAAGTAGGAAAAGGCAAATGCTTATAATGCCTCAGTGAATGTCTAATGCCCCAAATCAATCACTTGCCTACTCACAAGATAACTCCTCCAATTCCAGTCCCCAAAGTAACAGCTACATCAATCCAACAGAAAGCAAGGATAAGAGGATTGATTGCAAAAACTGAGATTTCAGTGATTAAAAAGTATTGCTAAATAGCTGAATTACTCAAACGCCTCCATTTAATGTCATCAGTGCATTACTCTGGGAACGGAGATAATAAAACCCCCTTGTTACTCCAGACCAATAACAGGAGCTTCCAAGGAGAGCAACTGAAGCACAATAGCAAGTAAAATTGCTAAATTTGCACAGAGGTTCAAGCAGGGCCGTGCACTGCGCTAGCCGTGAAGAACGCCTTTGGGCTGGCAGCCCTGGGGCTGCCACCGTAGCTCTGCTATTCATGGTTTCTCTGCCTGATCCAGGTAGTGCCACAGCGTTAAACTTTCAAATTATCAGATGCTAGCTGCTGGTGAACGTGTTTCTCTGGATTTTAGACACCCTTTTCCCTCCTGAATGATGAAAAAGCTGCTCTTCCCTTTCACACACCAGGGCAGGTGTCTCAGCCCTACACAGTTCACACCCCGGGAATGCAAAACCACCTCAGCCACCGAATTGTCACCCAGAACATACTTTCCACTGCTTAAGTCACAGGCTATTATTTTCAGCGCTGCTTTTCAGAGGATTAACTTTGTCAGTTTGTTTTAACCCCATCCCTAGGTACAGCAGTAACATGCTCCACCAGACGGGGCCCCGTCTCCTCCCAGGCGCAGCAGCATCCCTTTGCTGGCGGTGGAAGCACCTGTGGCACGCACCAAGCAACCCCAGGCTCCACGCAGAGCCCCACTGCGCTCCGAAACCGTTTCCGAGAGGGGAAGTGGCTTTTCACCTCCATCGCTGGAGAGCCACCAAACACTTCTTCGACACCCACTCTCCTCTCGGAGAACTCGAGCTCCCGCTTCCCCGCACCACGCCATGCCTCTGGGCTGGGAGATGCTCTCCCAGCCACCCGAAGCCCGGCACGAGTTTCATCCCCAGTTTTCAATGGCCCACAGACTGAGCATTCAATAGATTGGTGGCGGTATCGGAGATGGACACCCAACTTGAAGCCAGCAAGCTAAAAACCCAGCTCAGAAACAGTTCTGTTAGGCTGATCTCGACACACCTCCTTGATCAAGGGGAAAACCAAGACCCGCGGCTGCTTACCGTAGGAGGGCTGTTCAAAGTAGAAGGGCACCTTCCGTTAAAACCTTCATTCTTGTAAACCTTTAGCCTGAGACTGCAGAGAAGGCTACACTTTCCAGCCACTGGCTACAGAAGAACAAAGTCCATTCTCCAAATATATATATTTATATGGAATACAGCTGAGGTTGATGAAACGTGATTTCTGTTTATTTTGAAGACGTCAAAACCTGCAGGCTTCCTACAGCTTTCAAAGTTACAGGATGCATCTTTTACAGTAATTAAAAGGTAACAATATCATCCTATATTTGAATGCTTAGGAACTTTTGTCAGCTCAAATGAAATTTCGCCCTTAATAAATAATCCTTCCCAAATGAGAAAAAAAAAAATCACCAAGGGAAAAAACCCCACCCTATGATGAGCAACACAATCTAGGTAATTGCCACCTTGCCAATAATGTGTGAGCTTAGTTTACAAAGTTCTTTCAAATTTGAAGCAAATTCATTCTTTAAGTAATTAGTAAAATGCCAACTAAATGAACACTACGTTCACCACTCCTTACACACCCTCTCTTCTCTGCAGTTTTCCTATAAACACCCTGATTTTCTCACTAGAAATTACACCAAAGTAGACAAAGAGCTTTCACCGTCCGCAGCCCAGAGACATCAAGCCAAGGTACAAAAGCAAGTGAAAAGAAAGGGAAGCAGCAAAAATATAGTAATAGCTGCTTAAAACTGCAAAGTTTTTAAAGGGTTTGTTTTAAAATCATCCCTGGCCATTCTGGATTTCAGTGCTGAACCACGCTCATGAACCTTGAAGGCTGTTTTGTAAAGTTTGGAATAAAAATAAAGTTCTTTAATATTCTCCCTTTGTCAAATGGGTGGGTAGAGCTCATGTTGTCCCACCACGGGAGATGCCGGGACGGGGTCCAAAGCCCCCCCAGCAGAGCAGGGGCCGGGCAGCAGGCATCGCCCGGGCTGGGGATGGCTCCAGGGGCTGACGGACCTCGGCTCCTGCCCACCGCTGCCCCTCCACACAGGACTGACTCTGCCGGCAGAGCTGCAAAGCCCACACAGCTGAAATGTTTTCCAAATGTGATTTCTCTTCCTAGTCTCATCACTTAGGAGAGATGATATGAAGGAAAGAGGATGAACCGCCCGCAGCATCCCGGTCCTGCAGCGGGGAGGGGAAATTATTCCCCAAAACCTGTTCACCCTCACCCCAAGCTCTTGACTGGAAACCCAGTCTCACACAGCACACGTACGGACTTCTGACCATACACACGCAAGTATTTACACACGCACACAGACACCCCCCCATCTTAAAATCCCCTTTAAACCACATTCAGAATTCTTCCTCTCCTCAGCTGTGATTAGAGGACTGAATTCCTAAATAGCTGTAATTTAAAACTCGTAATGATTTAATAAGCTGAACTGATATGAGGAAAAAAGCCTAATAAGGATATAAACAAGATGGTCTTTAATCCCACACCATGGCTGTTGTAAAGAAACATGAACGGGTACCAAGCTCTCCTCTAAAATTCAGCACCCTCCCAGCGAGCATCCAGCAGAAGCGAAACAGCAGCCGCCCACACGGCAAATACTGCGGTGCATCTTGTGTGCATTACAATACTATCACTCACGAAAGAAAACGAACTTCATAACTGAGTCGCAGCACAGATGAAGGAACTTTCTCTTCTGAAGTTCGTAATTAATGTTGTTAATTTGAAGCTATGCACTTCATTTTGTACGCAGTTACCTACTATTTACGGTTTTGCTGTTCATCTGTCCCTCCCAGCAAACTCAAAAACACATACTAAGGCTGTTCAAGTTAACCACTTAAAAAATAGTCAAAATCAGTGCAGAAACCCTGTCTAAATAGGTGGCTCTTACGAGAAGTACAGACTACTATGTAATACATAGTATCATGTATAAAATAACAGTTAAAACTGTTATATTACTGGAAAATGAGAAAAATGTTACCATGTGTGAAGATGAGCACTTCTATAAATTAAAAATAGAAAAATAAAGTCCTGCAAGCCACATACGCCAGCGTGGTCTAACTATGGCTTTGCCAGTGTCCTGCAGTAACACTGCTGACTCGAACTAAAAGCTGACCCCGGCCACCAGCAAAGGGAATCACCCCGGAGCGCGCCTTGCCGACGTGCCAGGCGCTGGCAGAGCTCCATCGCGACGGCGGTGCCGTTGCGTGCCCTGGAAACGCGGGGCTGGTCTGCCCCAACGCCGGAGGGCTGCACGCTGCGTCTGCCTCCGGCGTGGGCACTGCCGCGTCCGCAGCCGCGCCGGCATCAGACGCCCAGCTTAGCAACAACGGCGAGAGAAAAGGAAGGTTCATCTGTTGGGGCAGCTCTGCAATAGCTTTCACAATAGTAGTCTTAACAAGTCACTGTATAAATGAAAAAAAGCACTTTTGAAATTAATTTACTAATAAAACTGAAATTTAATACTGAAAAAAATAATCTTAAGCTGACTTTTCTGAATATGTGTTATGTCCTGTGTGCCAAGTTCTTCTGCTCAGGCAGCAACTCCTACTTCTCTTTGCTGGAACAATAAAGCCATGCTGCCCGTTCCAGCATCCCACGGGGTTCCAGCAGCACAGGGTGAAGTTAAGGCAGTTAAGGCAGGCCTTCCCTGAAACAGCAACTGCTAATGGCAAAAAAGCAACCTTGAAATGCACCTTTAGTTTTAAAAGTGTATTTAAAAAAAAAAAAAAAAAGGCATTAAATACTCCGCAGACCATTTCTGGCAGGGTGTGTAGGAGGTGTCTGGGGTTTTTTTTATGCAAAACATGGACCCCCTTGCCATAAACACTGACTTTTCCCATCTTGGATTTTGGATCCAGGGCTGTTCTCTGGGCTCGAAACAAGCACCAGCCCGGAGCCAGAGGTGTGGAAGCCCGTGGCGTGGGCAAACCCACCCGGGGCCGGGAGCAGCCCCCAAGCGCAGGGTCTGTGTGCGCTTCGGCACACGCCTGCTAGACCCACCCTATAGGGAACGCGAGGAAAAAAAACCCAGCGTCTTACAACATTTATTTAACCAAGATTTCCAAACTGTTCAAGACATCATTTCTCACTCCACCACACTCCACAACCCAGATTGTGATCCTAAGTTACTCTGACAGAATCCTTTTAAAGTTCTCCATAGCAGCAAAGGGGGGAAGGCAGGCAGCTTTACATCCAGGAGCTGCAAAATCTGGGCTGGGGGCTTTTTGTCTTTGCGGTTTGCTGTTATAATTTAAAAACCACACACGGCGCTGGAGTCTTAGACCACTGTTAGAAACGCGACTTTGGAATAAATTAAGAACACTCGTGGGAAGGCGAACCGAACTTTCATGTGGCTTTCTGGAGGCTGTTTTGGCACTGGAGAAAAATCAGACACTACACAGTAGTGGATTGGCAATAAACTAACCCATAGCGGGACTTACAGCCACTGTCAGGCACTCGGCGACGTGGACAGAAAACATATGCAGAATGAAATCACGGTCCCGTGTCATTCCGGAGCGCAACGTGAATTTTTCAGCGTGGGTATGAACACACACAAACATAGACACGTAGACATCCACATCACTGAGAATGAAACCTGTAAGAGCGGGTGTTTCCTCTGCATCTTTCTTACTACTATGATTTACTGCATTAAAGAAAACTGTTTATTTTACAGGACCCCATATTAGCTCAAATAAATGTATCGTTATTCAGATAATAAATGCAGAGCATGTGCATGAAGCAAATCGTAAATCTGAGATGGAGCAGAGCTGTTCAGGATTTCAATACCATTAAGTGCTCCGTGTTTACTAGGCACAAAAATACACGCACGACGAAATATTTTTTTGTAATTATAAGGTCTGTTTCTGGCAATTACCACACAGTTTTCTCAAGTCTTCCATCTTCTTGGACAGACAATGATTTAATTCATGTTTTAATTATGTTACAGAGAGATTATTATTCTGTAACAGATAAATAGCATTAAGTCAGTTAGAAGTTATTTCAGGCATTACAAAGTTACTGAGACTCCCTGCTAACACGGTTCCTTTCTTCCCCAACGTTTCACCGTCCCCTCCTCACGTAAGCAAGACCTGCACAATCCAATGGAAAACGCAGCTCCATGCTTCTCAACGGGAAACGAAAACTGGCTGCACACCAAGCACATCAGTATTCACAGATTTAAAAAAAAGGGAAAAAAAAAATCAAATTAAATTTACTGTCTCCTAGCACTTTTGATTACTCCAATTACAAAATCAAAGACATTCCCATGTTAGCAGTGATGCCAAGGGGCAGACGCATTAAAAATGCTTTCACTATGAGATGTCTTCTTTTGAGGTTCACTGCTCTCCTGTCTTCTAGTAGTATGTAACAATATTCACATGTAGGTCTGTAGGATAAATCCTGCTCCTGTTAAAGACAGTGTAAAATCCTACCACAGATTTCTGTCCAAGCAGACTTTGGCTAAATAAAACGTGAGTACAGTGAACTATCACACTACCCCATGCCAGAGAACGGAGCACAGTACTGCACAAGGCATAAATCAACTTCAAACACCAAGAAATCAATCATTTTCTCAGAACTTCTACATGATATAATCAAATATAGAGTTTAACTTTTTTATTAAAATCTCATTTTGCTAATTGAAGTAGTTCCCTCCCCAAATCACTCCAAAGAGCTCAGAAATGCTACTATTCAAAATATTTAAAAGCCAACGCCAGAATTTACCTAGCACTGTCCCTAAAACATTCTCGTATTTGCTGGCAGAAAGCTGCTCGAGGCACGGAGGCAATTAGTTCAGAGAGCGCGCTTCAGAAAAGGACAAAGAATCCCCCGAGATTACCGGGAAAAAATGCGAGCGCGAAGGGCACGTTGGTCGCGGTGATACAGCCCCCAACAACCAAACACAGATGTACCATTAAAAGGCCAATTAAAGGAACATTAACCTTTAACCAAAAATATAACAGTAGTTTAAATTAGTCAAGAAAGTCAGAGCAGAATGTTATTCCAAACTCCTTTTCCTCTGCAGACTTCTTTAAAGTGTTATCCATTCATTTTTGTTTTATGAGGGCAACACTACCCACAAAACTAACATTTTTGAGGTTAACACATGGCTAACTTGGAGAAACAATGTTTTCACAAGAATGTAAAAAAAAAATAAAAAGTCCAAAAGCCAGCCCACATCACGTACCTGTGACAGACACCCATTTTACACTCTGAGTTAAGGTGGCCATGCGAGTTTAACCCGGGATCCACTGTTGCGTGGAGCAGATTCCTCAGCACAGTACGCACATGTTTGTTCAGCACAGCTTGCAACATTCCTAACACTCCATCCTGTAATACTAAATTCTGATTTCAAACCACCACCCTAAATGCTCAGATACAGGGGTTACACCGAAGTTTAACGGTTAAACAGAAGGCGTAGGACAGTTCACTGCGTTAGGTGATCGAAAGGCACGTTGGCATAAAGTAAACCTCGGAGTAACATCTAAAATGGAGACCACATAGTCAAACACACCCAAGTTAAGTTGCTTAAAAAACAAAGTGGTGAGAGACGCCCAAAACACAGGGAGCAGGAACAACCCCACCCCAGCAACGCATGGACAGCAGCGGCTCTCATCAGCTGCGCGCCCCGTTCCAGGCACTGTTCTAACGGACGCTGAATGGCCGCTCGCCACCCCAGCGAGAGCTCTGCGCGGCCGGCGCTCGAATGGCGGCTGCCCGACGGCTTGGCTCCTGCTCGGGGTGTAACGAACAAGATTTAGCGAGCGGAGGGAGTGGAGGGTCCCAGCCCACCGAGCACCAGGCCCCCGGCGAGCTCCGCGCGCAGCCCCGGCCCCGCGCCGCTACAACAATGTGTTAATTCTGCATTCGCCGGGAGCTGGGAGACTGTGCTTAACATGATCACGGCTGCTGTCTCCCCAGCTTCAGTGCTGACGTGTATTTTAAAAGCCGAAAGTGCAGCCGATGTCTTCTGCTACCCAGAACATTCGGTTTGAAGCTTTCGCAGAGAGCAGAGAAGAAAGGGGAAATCTTTTCACAAGCAGCGTAAAAGAAATGCCAGGACTCTTGCACACAGCCCCTGCTAGTACAGCTCTGCCTCATCTTCTGTGCATTGGCTGGGGTTTTTTTTTTTCTTTTCTATTATCAGCAACAATAAAAAATATTTTCCTGTAATGTGATTTTTTTTTTTTAAATCAAAAATATATTATGATTATGGGCCTGTTAGACCCTGCCTAGCTCCTAAGTGTGGCATCTAGTATATTTTCTCTAGCTTACCAAGTTAGTTATCTTAAAAATACTGTAATAACCACAGTCAACATTTATTTTTTATACTATTAGCAGAAGAAAGAATGTCATTAAATTCATGACCTGAAGATATTACTTTAATTAAAAAAAAAAAGAGTATAAAAACTGCCTGGAAAATGATTTTGACAGTATTTTGGTATTTGATGGTATACTTACTACCATGGCTGTTTTAAATCTCTGTCAAAGGAACTTTTTGTTTGTGTGCATTTGCTTGCAATCAATTGCCAAAGAGATTCTAAAGATGCAGCTAAATGTTAATTAAGGTTAGCTTTCAAGCAAACAAATCCTACAGAAGTCTCAGGAGTAAATTTATCATCTGATTTTTGAAGCTGCGATCCGCAGAAATGTAGGCCCCTAGCACAGCTGATGAACTTGAAATTAAAATTCAAAGGGAAAACTTGACGTTCTGACTTGTTTTAATACAATGAAAGTAAAAAAGACAGCTTGCAAAGTTCAGTTTTGTTAACTGCAGGCAGGATCCTCGCAGAGGTCCCTGGCCGGCACGCTCTGGCCGGTGCTGTCTTACAAGCTAAATCCGTGGTGCTGAGCCCTGCGCTGACAAGACACACCGTGCGTACGCTGATCACGGCTTCGGGAGGACCACCCAGCAAGGCAGCCCCGTGCAGTAACTCTCCTCCAGCAGCACCAGCTATCAAGGGCACATCTATGCCAAACACAGCATCTGAGAAGTGAAAGACTTGCCAGCAGTTTAAAGCAGAAATCCCCCCACGACAAGAAGACCAACTGAAGGCACTTACTGCTCAGGAGACGGTGCCAGTGCTGTCTGATGCTCAGGCCACTCCAGTCCATCAGCAAACCTGTTCCTGTCCTAGTTCAAGGGGTCTTTGGCAAAACCAATAATCCAGAACAAGACAGTGACTTGCCAGTTACAAGCATGAAAACATTTTCATGCCTTGGGTAGCAGTGAAGTTGCTTCCTAGTTGCCACGCATTTCCAAATATTTTTGCATTGGCCACTGCAGAAAAACCCCGTACAGCCAGCACTTCCACCTCTCCACGATACTTCTGCTTTGTTTTCACTGCATCTGTTTTAAAACATCACCCAAGACTCGGTGCTGAAAGCTACCGACCAGACGAGCACCCTGTTCTCTCCGCGTTCAAGCCTCGGCTGCGTTTCTAACGCAGGCTGATGCGGATGTTTCTTTTCGGGCTCCCCCATCCCATAAACGCGCTATCCTAGGTCTGCGCTCCTCGGGGCATCGCACACAACCCCGCAATCGCCCCAACCGACCCATCTATAAAAGCAGAAAAGTCGAAACGGGCCATCGTGCACTTACACTACCTGCAGCTGTTACTTTGGAGCAGAAAGATTAAAATTTCAGCAGCCAGGTCTTCTCTGCCTCCCACTGCTGGGTCCTGCAGGACGCTGGCCCGCAGCAGCACCGACCGCGGTCGATTGGACAGCAGGAGAAAAGCAGCCGTGGACCCATATGGTTTGACTTAACATTAACTGATTAAAGGTATTCCGACCAGTTCTACAGTTAAATCACACGCACCTGTTACACACATTAGTGGCACCTACATCCCCCTGCAAACACAAGGGCGCTGGCCTGGGGACGTCAAACTCCAGAAGATTACGTTTCACATGTTTAGCACTGGAACAGAGTAGATTTACTTATCAATTTCACAGTTTCCTTGTATTAAACCATTTACATTAAAATAATTCCACCTAATATGCCATGAAAATAACATTTAAATACTCTCATTTATACTTTTTTATATAATTTGTACTATTAACTTTGTGATCTGTGCAAAAATAATTTATCAGCACCCAGTTTATATTATGTATTTTCAGGTTTTCCAGAGCAAAACTATATGAATCATGGGAGATGTTCCTGCCCTTCTACTAGCTTTACTCTCAGTAATTAACCATAACAAATAAAGCCAGTCTATCTAACATGTATAAGCTTTTTTGATGCATTAATTATCTTTGCTCTGACAGCTGGTCACCAACGTATACACTTTCTTTCTGCCTAGAAAAAGGCCGGCCCTCTGGTTCACACAGTAGCCTGACACTGGTTCAGCTTCAGTTTTGGGCCCATTTTGGGAAAACAGAGAGATGTCAGGGTATCGTGAACACAAACACGGTGAGCAATGTACTGGGGGCACATCAGCACAGCAGACAGGTAGCTGTGATGCACTGCTGACATCCTCCTTGCCTTGAGGTAGCTACAGAATAGCAGACACCACTTGCTGGAGACCGAAAACGTTTTACTGGAGCAAGGGATCTAGTTCGTGGGGAAGAAAAAAGGGACAAGTACCTGAGCACACCAGTGATCCTCCAGATCTGAACCAGCTGCGGCTGCCCAGCTGGGCTGGGGCAGGGTGTGAGGTACTTCTCTGCTGAGCCTAAGGAGAAAAGGCAGCTCGCTGGAGAGAAAGACGGGGCGAGCGCAGCAGAGTACTCTGGAAGGCAGCTAAAGCATACATGCATTGCTTCCACCCTAACAATAAACCTCCCGGAACAGGCACTAACGACAAAGAAAAAGACTGCAGCAACTTGGGAGAAAGTCTGATTTCAGAAGCAGAAGCCATCCTTCTAGCCAGACACACGGAGCAAGTTTCGGATCCCTCAGATGATGGGTTAACCTTGAAATCACCGCGCCAAACTCCTCAGGGCCTCCCTCCCACCACATAGCAGTTGAACGTCTTCTGTCTTCATGACAGTGGTTTAAAAAAAGTCAGTATTCCCATGTGTCAAAACCAACTTCGGTAACTTGAGCAGCAAAAGCCTGGAGCATGCTTGTTAGGGTGAGGCTGCCCAAAGTCCTCCGTGTTTCCTGCAGCAGGCTTGGGCTCACACCTCCCCATCGGCGCCGCTTATGCCCAGCACAAACTGCACATGCTTGACCTACGTAAATCAGACCTCTTATTGATGTCCCTGCATCAAGAACGTTGGGTATCTAAGTCTGTAAGTCATATCTAATTTTAAAATACATGGCTCCTAATGTAAAAACAAAACCTTCCTAAATGCCTTTGCATTACGTGAGGACTCGGGGCCCTCCAAGTGGGGCTCCCAACTGGTTCAGCTGGGACTCACATGAGCAAACCAACAGGAAGGACTGAAAACAGGGGTCTTAACAAGATCATCTTTCTGTTAGGGACTGAAGGCTCTCCCTGGATTACAAGTACCACCTGCACGAGGCTGACAGGCACTGTCAGCAGTCCTATCCTGGATGACACGTCTATGGTATCCGTTTCAAAAGATGCCACTTATTTTTCTCAGCAAGAACAGGAGGCAGTGGTGGCTGCAGTAACCCTCCACTTGTAGCCACAGCTCAACAATTCAAAACAGGGTACTCCCACCTCAGAAAGATGGTTAATATACTTCACAATAATAAGATCTCAAGATCTTATTTCACCCAAGAACAGGACATGCTCAGACGGACAGACCACTTGGCTTTCCTATCAATCTGTTCTCAGACTTTTAAGGGTGGAAGCTGATAGCAAAGAATTGCAGAAGTACCCCAAAATACCAAGTGAGTAGATATCGAGTGAGAGGCAGAGGCCAGCACGTATGGATAAATGTAAACATCCTGTTACAATCAGGCCCAAGCTATTTTCCCTTAGAAAGGGGGCCACAGGGTAGGCATAGATAAGTCTATGACAGAGTCAGTCACTATTCAGAAATTACTTAAAAAAAAAAAAAAAAAGAAAAACAAAAGCTAGAGACACCATACCAGAGATAGTTGATTGCTGTGATTGATTGCTGTCCCAGGAGGTCTCATTTAATTTTAATTATGTTAAGGACTTGATTAATGAAATCTGCTGTTCTCAGGTCTGCTCCCTAACAGAGCGCGTGTATGCGTGTACCCACGCACGCGCCTGCGGAGGGAAGGATGCTGCCCTGCACATAGTTTCCCACTGTACAAATCCCTTCTACACTCCTGTCTGTACCCTCAGGGGATGCAGTTTGGGTCCCCCTTCTCACACAGGGAAGCTCGCAAACCTAGCAAAGAAAAGACAAAGGCAATCACAGGTACAGAACAGCTTTGATGCAGGAGAACCAAGATGGAGCAGCTTTCTTCAGCCTGGAAAAGGGCAAGTGAGGGAGAATATGAGAAATGTCTATAAAGTCATAAATGGCATGGAAAACCAACAAGGAGATGAACGGCCTTTGCCTCTCCCAGTGCTAAAGAGGGAAACCGGACAAATTAATGGAGGAAAGTTTTCGTGGATACAAAGACACCATCATCGTTTCAAGGAGTCCCGACACAAAACTTGCTGGAGAGTCTTCTGGAGATTTATCCCTTCATGCCTGTGCTCATCTTAACATTAAGTATCTACTACCATATATTTCTGTTACTGATTTTCACCTACCAAAGCAAAATACCCTTTTCCTCTTCCACTCCAAGAAAGTGCGGTGGGCGGAGACAGGCCCAGGCTCAAGGGACAACGAAAAGGAGAAGACAAAACTCATCAGTGGAAAACCAGGGAAGAGCTGGAGGCTTTGCCCAGCCTTCTCCAGGAGCATCCATCGTCCTTGTGGGTGCTGCCCAGCATGCTCCACAGGGGATGAGAAACAGGTCCCAGCTCCCAGGACCTCCCACACCACACATCCTCATCCCAGAGCTGCTGAGAGCCAACACGGCCAGGGCCAGGCAGAGAGTCACAAGGAGGTCCCACACCCCAATGGCTCCAAGATAGGCAGGGCATCAATGAATCCTGCTGCAGAGAGAATCCTTGCGTCAGGCAGCCCTTTGGCCTGACCTGGGATGTTCTTTCTTATGTGAGAAGATAATAAAATAAAGCTTGCTTATGATTTAATACAAGCAGGGAATGCTTTTTTCCGCTGCTTATAAAAGTGCTGTTTATGCTCAGTGCTGAACAAGCACTGAAAAGTTGCACTTTCCCACATTTTTCTTAGGGAACATTGAACAAACCTGCCCCACCGCTCCCCATGTCCCACCTGCGAAGATGGCAGATCCTCAGCTTCAGGGATGCTCTGCGGACCCTGCAGTTAATGCTAGTGACACCTCCAGCCATAAAAATAGACTTATGGACATCTCCTGGTGCACTCCGCATCCTACCATCACAACCCCTTTTGAACAACTCGGTAGCCTGGGATCTGCGTGCCTGCCCTCAAACGTAAAAACATATTCATAAATAAGTCAGAACTCATCACAATTAACCTACTTGCACTATTCAAGATCATAATCAAAATCAAAGAGATGATTTACTCCGAAGATTTCAAGTGACATCTGCTGAAATAAAAATACAGTTTGGAAAGAGATCGTAAAAAGATGACTAAGTTATTACCAATAACTTTTACATCTGTCATTAATTTTCACTTGGTTTTATCTGCTCTCCTAGCCTGCATCCAATTTCACATTGACTTGTGTTTTATTACAATCCCATTGCGGATCCCATCAACCAAAAAGACTAATAATTGCCTATGAAATGTCTATGAAATGCAGCAAATAGCAAGGATATTGTTTCTCTTTACTTAGCAAAGCACAGGGTCTTTAAGCAACTGGCAAAAAGGAGTATCGATAGGCTTTAAACTGTCTCCTTCCAGAATGTAAAGTGGCTACAGATATGGATGCATAAACCAGAATTTTCTCCCCAAACCTGGAAAGGGTTAATTAAGTTACACTTCTTGAACCAGTTAGTGAATGACGTTGAAATGGCACAGAAACAGTTTCTGGCACAGGATACCCTAGACAAACTTCCCCCAGCGACCATAATTTAGGGTTACTTTTTAAAGAGCCTTTTAAAGCTCAGCGCTACAGAGAGCTGCTGAGGCCTGTAATAGTATCTCCCTTGCCTTCCTCCCCTGAACATACACCGAACTCCAAAGTATACATTTAACACCCAAGGGTCCTACCTGTCTTTAAGGAATTTTCAGAAAGTAGATGGCTACCTCAGGCTATTTAAGTACTTTGTAGTGAGACATCAATGGCACGTATAGAGATATTCCTTTGATCACTACATCATTGGAAAAAAAATAAGAAAACAACCCCTAAATCTTCATTCACCGTATAAATTTACGCTTGGAACACAGCAATGTAAGAATCATCACACTACAAAACCACAACTAGCATCCAATTTAGTCTCTGTGCTCTCGCTCATGTGATAGCCTTTGATATTCCCAAGGATGAAAAATGAATGCATTTTACTACAAAGATGACATGTGAACAAAGCCCTTTTTAATTCTGGTTTCCTGTGAAGAACAAGAAATCAAAAGTTCAAGGGGGAAATCAATAGCTAGGCCAAGTATTAACCAAATCCGACTACAAATTAATGAAATTGAGATTTTCTCTCTCATAATTTCTAGCAACACATTTCAAAACTTTTTTACTATTCTGTTTTTCAGTTCAGAATTCAAATTATTATTAATACGACCCAGAACTTAAACCATTTTCACTTACGCTGCCTGCACTGAAGATACAGTACCGTCTTCCTTTAGCTGTATAATGAAAAGCCTCATAAAAAAAAAAGTTACAGAAGTTTTATTTTAAGGGCTGCTCTTGAAGTGTGAGAGGATGTGAACATCTGTGAAAAACAAGTGCAGAAAGAAGACTAAGATATGTAGATAAATCATTAGTTATATTAAGATACGAAACAGGCACCCAAAGAATGGCATAAAATGTAAATGAACTTTGGGATCTGGTCTCTTAATTTGACAGCTGTTTGACAACTGCAAAATGGAAAACTGACCTCAGACAACTGTGTATAAATGAGACTATTAAGCAGAAGAATTTCACATGGAATGATACAATATACACTGCAGTAACGCCTCACAGGGGAATAGATCAATGCAGACTGGAATTTTTATTGTCTTTGAAGGTGGTGATGTTAAGACGACTTGAATTTCACAAAGAGGAGCTGTACGCTACATTATCACAATTAATGCCACTTTCTGAAATACAACGACTGTCGCCTACGAAAGTACACTCACACATAACTCGCAGGCTTTTAAAAAAATCTATGCGAAGCAGCAGCTCTGGAGACAAAGGAGAAACCGTCTTCTGCACTGGCCCTGCAAATCTGAAGCCAGCAAAAGTATACGGTGACTCTGTCACAGGATAACTTCTTTGAAGGGTATCTTTGGAAATTACGGGTAGTCACAATTACACATGGAAAGCTCTGTCACCAAAGCAGCCCCAGCACAGTCACTGATCCGTGGAGAGAGTGGCTTCAGGAAATACGCCACAGTGTTGGTCCCTATGGAGAGACCTTCTTGGAAAGAGTGACAAGGCAGCAAGGGGGAAACTTCTACCATGACCGCCTGAAGCATGGTATAAACCTGATACTCTCATCAGTAACAGAGAAACAAATAGAAAACAGGGAGAAAGCCTACTTTCAGACTTAACCAACCATTTCTACTCATAGTTCTGCTCCAGATCCCATGGAAAAGGGCAGATCTTCCAAGGGCATCCCCAAGCACTACTTCTTCACGCTCTCTAGCAATGCAAAGAGCCATTTGTGGTAAATATGTTTCATTCCAAAGCAGTTAAGCACTTGGCGGTTTCTTTTATTTCTCTCTTTGGGACAAATACTCAAAACCAGCCTTCCCTACCTTTGTTTTTAACCACAAAAAAGAAAACAACAGAGGCTGAACAACCTGCAACAGAAGAGACAAAAAAGCCACTCAAGCATTTGCGGTGAAATCCAGACTTTAAAAGAATGGTTACAGCTCTCCAAGCACAAAAAGTTAGCATTAACAGCAGCAGAAGCAAAGCAAAGCAGCTTTTGGGGGGGTCAAGTGAAACCAAATGGTGGATTTTTGGATAGAAAAGCAATTTGCTGTACAGCTCCTTTAATTTTCAGTAGCAGCTGGGGGGGGTGTGTTTTGGTGTTGGTGTTTTTTTTTTTTTTAAATCACATGTTCAGTTATAGGTCTCAATGTCATTCAATTTGTAACTAAAATGAAACTGAAAAATAAACAAAGAAAATCCCAAAGATGTAAAAGATGACATGAGCACCATCACCAAAACCTTCATCATCCAAACCTCTTGTAGCAAGGAGTCCTGCTGTAACTTCACACGGTGTGAAGAACAGACTCCTTTCGTTCATTTTTAACTCGCCTTTTGCTAAAAGCTCTCACTCTTGTTTTCAACAAGCAGCGAATAACCGTTTCCTACATGGCTCCTCCCTGCCAGCTGTGCTTTTACAGACCTTCATCACGCCCTGCCTCAGTGTCACCTACTTCATGCTCTTCAGAAACTAATTATGGCATTGTATGAATACCACCGATTTATTCTGACACAATCCTGGCATAAAAACAGTTCTTGGAGTCCAGGCTGACTGCATTCTAGATACGACCAGAGCTATGGAACCACATCTGCATGACGACTTGAAGAAAGTTTGTGCTTTATAGGTTATCCATTTTCTCTGACTCCAGCAGTACTTCTAATAAAATACTTTAACTCTCCCTACAAAACCTGCCTCGCTCGTAAGCCTCTGCATCACCTCTTGGCCCCACTTCAGAAGAACTTTCAAAACATCCAGATCAGGAGGGAGTTAAAGCCGACCATCATCTTACGGAGGAGGCATGAGTGATTTCCACCAGGAGCGGTCCTCGCTCTGAAGACTTTAATCAAGGATGAAGAATGTGAATCCAAGACACAGACTGCGGCTCAACATTTCCCCATTACGGCTGAAACTCTGCCAACTTATACTCTGCGTCGGGCCCTTCCAGACACTGCTCTGCTACTTATCCACAAACTCACGGGAACTTTCCTCGGAGTGAGAGAACTTCAGGGAGCAGAGACAGCCTGGCTGAACCAGGGGCTGTCCTCCGGCCCCCACGCTCCCGCTGTCGGGAAGCTGCCGAGAGCGACGGCAGCAAGGCTTTTGGAACCGAGCTGACACCAGCACAGGCAGCCAGTTAAACACGGCAGAGCCCTCCGCTGCACCGCACCTTTGCTTTCCATTGCTAATTCAGTTCCCTTGCTGTCTAAGGCTATTTCAGATAAACATTTTTATAAAGATGCCCTTCAAAGATAATATTTTGCTTTTATTGCCCTTTAATAAACACAAGGCATTCTAAGTCTTTGTGCATCTTGTAAAAGGTTATTTTAAAAGTATCTAATTTCAGAACATAAAAATGAGTTTCAGGCTGAGCTATTCAGCCTGCTTTCAAATGCCATCACCTTTATGATACTCTCTGAAGTTAAAATGGTTTGTCATGTCTCTGTTAGGAACATCGACATAAATCGTGACCGTAATAAGAAACAAGTCTTAAAAGGAGGATTATAGGGACAGATTTTCATCTTCTAGAAGTCTGCTTTACTTCAAAAATTTACATAATCTATACAGATCCAGATGGAGTTAGCCTTTAGTGACCTGAGAATACCAAACCTCAGAGATTTGCAAACATGTTTGGTTTAAAGTCAAAGCTTATATTACTAAGTTACTAGGACTCTTACCTTTCCATCCACGTGTCCCATTTTATTTCTTCTCCTAGTTTAATGATACTTCCAACATGCCTCTTGCTTTTTAATCTGGATGATGCACCTAATGATTTTGGTACTGAAAACTAACCTTCTCCTTCAGTTTCCACACAGATCTCATAAAAACCAGAAGAAATGGATTACTGCCCAGAGCTGCGGTTTACTCGTTCATTAAACAGCTTACGCTTAGAATCCTCTTAAAAAGTCACTTAGTGGTAAATGGCTATTCAACACTACAAATAAAAATTTTTAAAAAGCATTTACTACAGCTTTCTATTCATACCAGTGTTATAATCCCACTGGGGATACTGCTGAATTTTTGGTGCAGTTTGGATGGCCGTTTCCCAACAGAACCCAAGGAATTGTGGAGCAATACATATATATTCTACACCTTCCCAAGGAACGTGTCAGATGCCGTATATTTAAAGCATGACAAATTTTAAAACAAAAAATCCGACCGTCAGCAACTGTGGGTAGAAGAGATCTTTTTAGGACAACTGACAAACACCCCAAGAGTTTGCAACATCGATATCGTACGCGCCATGTGTGCTCATACTACCATAAATTAGACAGATCACGTATTGGAAACCTCTGGCACAGCACAGGCATGCTTCCAAAAATCAAGCAAGATACCTTGCTAGTGCCTGCAGCAACATCCAACCCAATCCCTGAGCAGAAATACAGGGAAAAATTCAAACGCATTTTACGAGTAAGAATTTTAATCAGCATAAATAAACTCTCCACGACTTTCTTGTTTCTTCTAGGATGTGATGTGTGTCGATTTTTAGTAAACTCTTGGCTGATGCCAGTAAGTAGCCTTACCAACAAACAGAAGCTTTGACAAATCTTCATACTTCCAAGGTTCAGCTAGGTTCACTTCCAGAAAGCAGATGGGTGGTCCTTGAGTTTTTACACGCTGAATTGTCCTGGCTTCGGCTGGGATAGACTTAATGTTCTTCGCAGTAGCTGCTGTTTTGGATTTAGCATGAGAAGAATGTTGATAATACACTGATGCTTTTAGTTGTTACTAAGAAATCAAGGACTTTTTCCAGTCTCCCATGTTCAGCTACTGAGCAGGCGTAGAGGCTGAGGGGAGCACAGCCAGGCAGCCAGCCCAGGCTGGGCAATGGGAATATTCCATACCAGGGACAGCATGCTCAGTACACAAAAGGGGGGTGGCTGGAGGGCAGAAAAATCTTCCGTGAGTTTGGTAAGCTCCATGAGTTCAGAGAACTCTGCGAAGTCTAGGAAATCCGCGAGTTCTGCAATCACTGCTCGGGGACTGGCTGCGCAATCGGTCATCTGGCGGTGAGAAAAACTGTATTGTGTATCACTTGTTTTGCCTATTCAGTAATAATTATTATTATTATTTCTTCCTTTGTTGTCTTATTAAACTGTTTTTATCTCAACCCATGCGTTTTACTTTTCATCTGTTCTCCTCCCCATCGCACTGGGGGGCAGGGAGGAGCAAGTGAGCGGCTGCGTGGTCTCAGTTGCTGGCTGCCGGGTTAAACCATGACATCAACGCAGCTTGTTTCCATCCAAGACTACATCTCTTACGGCAATAACTACCGGCTTTGATTGCTACAGACTAATCAACTCGCTTTCAGTTTTCCCTCTATGCTCCCCTGAAAAACTAAAGTATGTGACTCAGAGACACATAAGGCAAACCCTCATACTTTCAGAGTCTGTAACTTCCCAGATTGCAAACTCCACAGGAGTCATTACGTTCTTATACTGGAAAATCACCGGACTCTCAAGACACTATTGCAATACAGATATTAAATAATAAAATTCTGTGCTACCACCACAGGCAAGGATCCTCCATAATTTGTATCTGCCGTGATCCACCGACTCTACTTCAAAGACCTGCTACAGTGCCTTCAAAAATTCTATGTTTAAAGGCCAGGGCACTGACACAGGAGCAGACAACTGCTATTACATATGATGATGAGTTTTCAAAAAAGGAACCAAACCCACCTATTGGTGCATCGCTTCTGTCAGAGCGTGCTTTATCACACTCTCAGGGACCTGCTATCCTGACAACTCTAGAAGTGCTCTTCCAACAAACTACTTGCGCAGTTTGAAGGAAAAATCAAAAGAATTATGTCACTGTGATATCTGTGCCACACTACCAGGACAGTTAAATTCTACATAAAGATAACAACAAAGGATCGTTGTAACCAAGGAAATAAGAGTTGAAATAGTTGAATAGTTGAAATATCACTTCATACCAGACTGTCATCAGACCTTCCAGTATTAGTTATTGCATGGGCTACAGAGGCACTATCCCAAATATGCACTACATATGCATCTGTGTGCATCAGATCCCTACTGAAACCTGAAATACAGTCGCTTTGAGCTTCCCCACATGAAAAGTCCCTAGAAAACAAGAGTTTCACTGTTAATAACTAGTGCAGATCTTCAGCCTCACAGTCGCAGCAGTCCTAGCAACTGCACAAGAAAGATCCTGTCCGCTTTCAGTGGGGAACACCCCCAGCAATTGCTCCTTCACCCTTTCCTAGGAAACGGTGTGCCAAGGCCCTCCTCATAACCGAGGGGTTTCTCTTCTTCCTTTCCCTGCTCAGCCACAACAGAGCAAAAGATGATTCCCCTGGGACACTTGCCTGCCTCAAACCCACTAGGGAGCTCTAGCAGACCAGCTCAGCGGAATCAGCTTCGCACTAGGCTTTACTGTAAAATCTTGCAGCTTTGGAAAAAAGAAGTCAAAAGCCACACAGGGTAAGTGAATGTCTTTGTAGACCATAGAAACAAGAACATTTCGAGTGCTTGCTCCAGCCCTACTTGCCTTTGCCAATGCTAGCTGCAAAGCGCTCCGCTAGCTAGGTCCACTCCTCACGGCCACAGCTGTGGATAACCGGGGCGTGTACCAAAGACAAAGCAGAGTAAAACTTGGTATTAACAGCAACAACAGTCATATAAAATTACAGAAAGAGGACTTTTACTCCATTTTACTGCACACAAAACCTATCCAACATTACGAAGACAAAGCAGAATCTGAACTCACGGCATTTACTTAGTACTTTTTAACAACGGAAATTTGAAGAGGAAACCCTAAAATAATTCAGAAAGAAAGGGCTTGTTCGAATGCTCTGGGTTTGTGTTTCAATGAGCTATTCCCTAAAGAAACAGTGTCGGTAGACTGTTTCAGGGAACCAGGAAATAATTTTCCTTAACCCTTGTGAGTCATACTTCACTGCATACTCGTTATTTTTCGTACAGTACAGTACACAAGGTACCGAATTGCCGATTTTGAAACTGTCAGGAGTCTAACTCAAGGCAATAAACAGGATGAATATAACACCATTTAAATTACAAAATGAAAATGACATTTCACTAATTATCTAATAAGGCTAGAATTTAATACTTGCACTGCTGAAGAAATTCTCAGCTATTTGGAAAACGTCAAAACATGTATTTCAAGACTGACAAAAAAAAAATCGAATAGTTATTTCCACTTTTCCTTTTCTAAGCTTAGAAAGGCAATACCCCATGGATCAAAAGGCCAGATAAATCTTATTAAGTACTAGGTTTTCCCTTTTGTCTAGTGCTCTCTCCACATTCCATCATTTCGGTCCTTTGAAATTGCTTTGTTCTGCCTGTGATCAGGGTTTCCAGGAGAAATCTGGCATTGGATCTAAAGGGAATCCCACACCACTGAAGTATTCCTGACAATTAATCATTTGGTAAATAATTTCTTTCTTTTTCTCCCTACCTCACTTGCCCCCAGTATTTCCAGAGAACCTTCCAGGGCGATGCTAATGAGACAAAACTTCCTCTAGGCAAAACACACCATCTTGAGGACTCACAAATGAGCAGAAGTGATGCGGTTTCTGCAGTTACCACCCGCAAGTTCTTGTCCGTCAGACTGATATTCCAGCGTAACAACAGGAGTGTTCCCTGTATTCACTCTCAGACCGTATCTATCACCAAAGCCTGTGCGGATGAAAGGACAATTTCAGCTGTGGGGACAGAAAACCCAGGACCGCGGGGCTGTTTCCCCGGCACAGTCCTGGTAGCACAGAGGAGGCTGCAGTCCCCCATCTTCTCCATAAAGTCCCCTCTACTATCCCACCCACTTTCTGATGTTCATTTGAGACATAAGCTGCTCACCAACAAATGCAACAAGGGAGAGAAAGTGTGCACCCAATACTTATGTCGATTGTGAACTAAATAACAAACAACAGGATGTACTTTCTTTGTGCATCTACAGAAAAAAAATTCTTTATCAAATCATGAAGCATGATGATCCACAAAGAAGGGGCACAACATTAAGTATAACTTTTTATCCACTCTTTATGGTTTTTTGGTTGGATTTTAATCCATACAAAATATAACATAAGAGAAAGAACCAAATGAAAGCATTTTGATTTAAACTCCTCTAAAATCTGAAGCTTTATGCCAACAATGAATGCCACTGTGGGAGGCAAAGTAGTAAAAAGGGATGCTGTTTTATTTATTTTCACTGTCTTTGTTGAACACCACACTTTAGTGACTGAGGTCTAAGTGCCCCTCCCTCTACGGGCATGGAAAGCCACCCACTTTCTTTCCAAGACTTTTCATGTACCATCCTGACACAATATGCATATGAGGAAAGCGAATTTCTTCCAACAGCGGTATGCATTAATTTATAATATTTTTCCAAGATCCTTTATCAAGCTTCAGTTGTAGGTCAAATAATTTATGCTTTGCAAAGATAATCTCTGCATTTAAAATTTATCGGCCCTTCAGAGGTTGGTTCTCATTAGTGCTCATCATTTTCACTGCTCATGAAATACATCTTCACAAGCGGAGCCATTCCTACTCGATATCAAGGATTTCTACACGCTAACTTGATCTAGCTGTTGCAATTATGAATCATCTGTCAGAGTCGTAAGTTATGATCTTCAATGACCACTAATGAAGGTTGCCTAGCTGTTAAAATATCAAAGCAGCATATATCAGCACACTTTTGAGCACAAGATAGACTTCCAGTGTTGCACTTCTCTTGTATTTATTATGTACTGTAAATTACATCACCGGCTGCCTCCAGCACTGACAGTCCTGCACTCCAGAGTTAAACACCAGGTTTTAATAACCACTCCTGACAATCTTTGATCGCTGGGGGGGGCAGATGAAAGGCACGGCCGCCTGCTGCAGGCAATCTGCTCCGTCAAAACAAAGGGGACTTCAGAGAGAGACAGAGATGCATCAGGTGTTAATCTCCAGTGAAGAACCGGGAGTGCAGCCTGATCGACTTGCTCGCTGTTTCCAGACGAAAAAGGGTACGTGCTGGCCAGCCGGCTCATTCGGGATGCACGTGGGAAGGGAAAGGTGCTATTAGCCAGGCATGAAATATTTTGATTTGGAAACCAAAAACCTTGGGAAGACATTTTAGGCTCTTTCTAAATCATTTTAATCACTCAACTATCTGATTTTTCAAATACGCTGTATGGAGCAAATCTTGTTGGTGTTTAAAACCAGTTCTCTCATTCAAACGTGGCAGCGTAGTAATCTGCTAGGGGAAGAAGCGAAAAAAAAAAATTTCAGGGCTTTCAAAAAGTCAACAAGACAGAATTTTGAGGAGATTACTTGGGGAAAAACCTCCTGCATCAAGAGGAGGTGGGCTGGATGATCTGACAGAGGTCATCTCCTCCAGCTTGGGTCTGAATGAGAACACAGTAATAACGTTAGGGTCAGAATAACAAGTTTCCACTACCTGCCTTCAGACATTCAATAAAACACATATTTGGTAGGAAAAGTTTAAGTATGATGAGACAACAGAAAAAACCCACTTGGTTTGGGGGAATATAAAAAGAATTATTGCTGTTCTCTCTTCTGTGTTGAATTTCTTCACTGGGAAAAATAAAGAGGAAGGGGTCTGAGAGATTGCCAGACTCCTGCTATTTTTCTTTTCCGCTTCTCCAACAATCCAGGCATCTGTCACTAACCACCACTTTCTGCGCATTAGTTTAACCCTGGTTTTATTTTTTTCTATCGCTTCAATCCTTATAACAGATTTCTCTACAGATTTGCTTAGAAAGCACAGCCGCGCTCTCTGAAAGGAACACAATTACTAACGTCACGTCACTTTACATTATTTTTCACAGCCACGGAAAGCAAACAGTTTACTTGGAGTCTAATAGTCCAATGTGAACCATTTTCACTTCTATCACCTAAGATTCTGCCTTAAACATCTCTCACATGGGGAAACGGAGAAACAGGTAGTATTGCAGGGCCTCTGATAAAGCTAAAACCAGAATATTTATAAAACTTGCAGAAACAAAAGGAGATATACGTGAAAAAAACCTCCATGCTCACAAGATCGGTGGGCCCCAACCACATACAGACCTCCCAGACTCCTTCTCACTCACAAAACCTGTTCGATGAGGCAGGGGGCAACAGGGGAAAGAAGGGTTGAGTTAATACTTAAAAACTATTTCAGACACTGTGGCTCATTCACGGAAAATCATCATCATCGCTGCCTGACAACCCTGAAACAAGACGTGGAGCTGATGAGCAGCAGACTCCGCTCCGCCATGGCAGCTGGTGGCACATCTCCCAGCCGCCTTCCTCCCCCCAGCGACGCAGGTGTTCACTGTAACTAACTCCTCCTGGGTCTTCTTCTCCTTCTTGAACCATGAATTACAATTCTGACTGGCCCAGCAAGCTCAAACAGCTGCAGCCAGTATATCTCGAGAGAGGAGCAAGGTGCTGGACTTCTGACAATCAGCGGCATGCATTCTTTCACAACATTTACTTCAAAATTCAAGAAACCCTCAAACTTCCTTTTTCCTACTCCTTTCATCCCGTTACGTGACCTTAAACACCAGGTAGGTCAGAAAACTACAACCATACAACAGGCATCGACTCGTTACGATCGAGCGCAGGAGTACAAGCACACTCGCATGACTCCAACTGATGGCGTTGTTGCCTGGCCCTTGTGGTCTGAACTGCGTAGCCGAATTGGATCCATTTGCCTGTTTTACTCCCTGGCGTCCATGTATTGCTGATTAACCCAGATTTGCAAAAACAACTGTAAAACCGCTGACTTCAGACCATCAGTACAGTGATCCGCAGCTTCATCTACAGGCAACGGAGGTGCAATGTAGATTTCAAAATGTTACCGTATTTGTAAGCTCCAGTTGACCTTTCTCTGGGGCAATATTTGCTTATCTAAGTAGGCTTATTACTTTTTTTAGCATTTTTAAATTTGTTATGCGAGTACTGGTCAACCAAGCCACTACAAAACAGCAAAATATCATTAAAGGTGAAGACTACAGCTATCTTCTGGCAGCGCAGAGATAGTAAGTGGATTTAAAACTGGAGGGTAAACTGCTTTATTTTGACTTTATTTAGCCTGGTGCCCACCACTGCAGCATCCAAATGACCATCACAGTTTGTCTTAATACAAAAGATCACACATGACAACTCAGATCCTGTATTTCACTCCCGTACTTTAACACCAAACCCATCCTTCCCACCCACCACAGCTCCACTTCTGAGGGATCATCGCTGTCAAGACAGGATGACATTAAGGGCAGAACGCAGCCGTCAGATCAGACCCTGAAGGGACAGGCATCTTAACTGGTCTTACATTTCTTCTCTCATTCTGGTTAACACATTTACTTTATTTCTTATTCTCAGCTCTCTAACTTCAGCTAAGCTATTCAGTCCAGTCTGCTTCCTTTTCAAGGTACCATCAGTCAAACCCAACCACATCATTTTATCTCTCAGTTTCTAAATCCAAACCATTTTAAACATCCTGCTTTCATCTTTACAGCTCGCTCCCACTTTTTAACCATGCTGCAGTTACAGAAGAATGTACTTGACATATAAAACGTGCATGTGATTCCTTTAACATTTTAATGTCGTGTATTGTGTTGTAAACATCTCTTCATGTTTTATCTCCTTCTCCATAAATCAGAGGCTAGTATCTTACAAGTCTCAAAAATGACATGTTTTCTCCATAATAAAAATGTAAGACTCTACTCCTCCTTGAAACTTGAGTCAGCTTTCAAAAATCATCAAAAACCAGAGCTACAAAAAAGCAAAAGATTATCAACTAATTTGATATCATTTTCTCTCACTCCATTTCTATGACAGCGTGAGTACAGTATGGGAAAAAATGTTACAAAATTGGTCTTCACCAATCAGAAAACCAACATTTTGATTATTCTTTTTTGTCACTTCTAAGGAACAAACACTAAGGTAAAACACCTTCTTGTGTATCCATACCAATATACAACACTGAAAGAGTCAGGAAAGCAGACAGTATAAAAAAAGTGATACGCTAGGCATAATTACTTGTTTTACTCAAGATTAATATGCAGTGTTTACAAGATGAAACCCCAGAACATATTTCCATTTCCTTACCATAACAACAATTAATAAGACTGATCTCTTATAATGAGATTTTCCAGTGGTTTTGGCTAGCTTAGTAATGTTACAGCAACAATGTGTCTCAGTCTATTCCTTGTTAAGTGCCTTAAGTGATTTTTTTTTTTAATTAAAAACCACTGTAAAATACTGATTATTTTGAAAAGACAGACCACCAATAAAGAACACCTGTCCAAAATAATTTTAAGTTACTTCAATGACAGAAAAAAGAAAGAGCGCCATTAGAAAAAGACAAAAAAAAGAGGAAAGCAGTTTTAGCAGGTGGGACTGAAAAGTGGTGACATGTTGTAGTACAATACTGAAGGGCTGAAGGACATAACGCAGTGTTGCGTGATGGGGAAGAGAACCAGGGACCCCTGGCTTAGCCTGCCACTAAAATGCTAGATGAGGTGCGAAGTACAGCTCTGAAGTATTGTGATACAAAGGAGTGAGGCAGAGGCAGAACTGCTGGTAGAGGACCAGAGAAATAAAACACCGTCCTTTCCTCGGCACCTTCCAGCAGGAGCTGCCTCCCTTACAGCCCACAGACCCAACACGCTCTACAGGAAAAGCCAAGGACCCTCCGACATTTATCCAGATCCCCAGAATTCATAACATTTTCCACCGGCCTGAGAGATTCTATTTCTCTCAAACTACTGTCTAACATAAATTATATCAAGATACTTTTCTTGACACTTTATACACAAATGTTTCTGGAATGACCTTTCACCCTAATGCAAGCCTGTGCTGAAGTACTTTTTGCCTGTATTTTCAAACACAACCTTTTCAGTGTCATTTTGCAAAAAAAGTAAGTCATCAGCTTCTTAAACATAGTCACTCAATTTCACAGAACTGTTGTAAAATTACATTATTTCTACCTGCATCAGAAAGTACATCTAGAGTTTAGAATTTATGGGTTGTGAACGTTGTTTTTAAATACATGCCTCTGGTTGATAAAGATCCAGATTGTACTTCTACAACGGAAAACTACAAGGTTGCCAACTCCCATCATTTTATTACTGCCTTCTTGTTAAGGATAGTGAAAGTGGGGTAAGAATCTCCACTCTGCCAAATTTTTTGTAACTTTCTAGCTCTTACAGTTAGGAAAAAAATGTTTAAATTACGACGTACAGCCATCTGAAATCAAGACAGGAAGTGATAATTAAAAGGTTATTTTAGACCGACTTTTCACTTGGGATAGTCCTGGCTCCCTCCCCATTAGTTAATTCAACTTAAATTGTTAATTCAACTTAATTCAATGGGGGTAGACTGGTCTCGGCTCCTACCAGACTGCTGAAATGAAGTGGTCAAGAGAAGGGAAAAAAAAACCAAACCACAGAATTTGAACAGTTAAAAGTTTGTATTAATACTTCCATGAATATGATGCAATCTCTATTATATTTTCACAGGACCAGGCTCCTCACATCCTGTCCTAAATCACAGGGAAGAATCTTACACAATCGACACTTTACCTTCCCACGACATATTTGAGGACTGTAAATCGTGAACGCAGATTTATCAGGGAAATGAGGAGTGGGAAAGACGAGCTGCTCTTAAAGATGTACAGATTTATAGCAATATGGGAAGCGGAAAGACGGTTATCATATAAAAAGGTCCTTAAGGGATAGCAAGGAGCAACGAGGGAAACATGAGTCATGAGCTGCCAGAGAAGAGGATGCGTATGGGGAGCAATGGACAGAGCAAAGTAGCAATAAAGGAAGTTCCAAGTCAAATGTGCTCCTTCCCAAAGGTCGAGGCGGATACCCAAGCTTGCAGTATTTATCGAAAATTAAATTCCCAGCCCATTCAGACACACTACCACCAGCAACACCAGGAAAAGGACACTCATCGACTGAAAGGTTCTATTGATACACAAGGTCAGAAGGCACAGTTCTTTTCTTTTGCTCCACTACCAACTCTGCTTCTTTGTTTTCCTTAGCAAGAATAGTCTGTCTGCATATGCAAGTGGCTCAACATGAGTGAGTGTGCAAACTTAAAGCATTCAGCTGAGACTGTGAAAGACATTTTTACGCTTTGTGAGGCTGGAGTGAGCTTCTCTATTTAATGTCATATTAACAGCTGTTCCTATGTTGAGATGGCAATGAGTAAGCACAAAGTTATTCCACTCAACTTTCCTTTCCCATCCCAGCAAGCCTCAAAAGTGTCAAACTCCAAGTTTTGTCGCAGGATTCCTGCTACTCCCAAGTATCTCCAGATTTTAAAAAGCAAGAATCTAAAAAGTGACTTTGAAGAGTTTAGAAAGTGGCTACTTTTGAGATAAAATACAACACTGGGCAAGACGAGCTGCTCGGCTCGTGTACTGGGCAATACATGGAAGCTGAAGACAAAGAAAACCAGTCACTTGTGCGCGAATATCACCTCTAGCAAGATTTACCAAAATCTCAAGACAGACAAGTTGTACAGGAGTCTCTAAACAAGAAGTAATTATTTCTCCTCTTAGTCCAGTAATAGCCACACCAAAGGTGAAAGTAAATATGACAGTAAATATTTCAAAGGATTGGTAAGTCACAAAATAAATTTTTAATATTAAAAAAATGTAGTCAAGGAAAAAAGGGAGGAAAAAACATACCTCTAAAATTGTATCAAAATCAAGAAATCTTCACCTTAGTTAGGACAGCTTTTCTATCCAGACTTTGTGTGACAAAATATCTACATGATAACCAAATGTATACTTCAGAAAACAGTGTAACCTTCGTAAAATCATTTTTCAAGGCTACCTAAGTGTTTTCAATTTACTTAGGCTACCTAAATATTTCCAAACAACTAAAAGTCATGCAGCATCACTTCCGATTTTGCAGAGAAAACAGACACGACGTTAGCTGCCTACCCCAGTTTTAAGCTCAGTGAAAGCAAACAGTAAAACCTGTATTTACTTCAGCCTGAGCAAGATGTGTGCTTATGGGTGCAATCTCAAAAAGCACACTGGGTGCCTACAGCTGAGGTGTTACAAGGTGTACACATCAAAGAGCCCAACTCAGTCAAGGTGACTCCAGGACGTAGATCCCGGGAAACCTCCACGACCCGTTCCATTAGCGGGGTCCCAGGATTCAGCCCTCCCCATCTCCCAGGTGACTGCCGACACCATACTGTGCTATCAAAGCTGCCACTGCCACTTCTTCTTCCCGGCCATATTCACAACTGAAACTGATTGTGGGTACTACGTTCAACACCACAAGTGTTGTTACCTGTTCACTAGTTAGGCTTGCCTTTGGGACGTAGGAAGAGCCTCTTGCAATCCAGCTGAGAGATCAGCATCAAGCTCCATGGGCACGTTCACACACGCAAGGAAGCTCAAGTTCAGGCAGCTGGAACATCTCCGTCATGAAACAGCTACCACATGACACAGACTAACAGTATGTTTTATAGATGCTTGGGGTTCCCTGATTCCTGCCTGAATGGAAGCACATAAACCCCATCAAAGTCCCACTACAGACATTTAGAACGGTGCTGAGCCACTCTTTACCCAGATTGGACAAGGTCATACAATAACACAACTGAGGGACCAGGCTCGTAAGGCTGGAGCCCCGATGCCTATTCTTACACTCCAATTACACCGTTCTTCCTATGTCATTTGCAGTGACCCAGGCTTGGTATTATCAAGATAAACATTATTATTGGGAGGCTTAAAACCTGATCAACTCCATTCTGAGTAAACACACTGTGCCTAGCAACTTTAACTCGCAGACTTTAATTCCTTTCGCGGTGTCAGTTTTAGTGGCTCAGAGCTTGCGCGGCAGCTGAAGGCGCAGCACTCCCAGCCATCCGTTTACACTCCTTGGCAGCACTTCAGCAGCCAGGACGACACCAGTTTGCGGTATGGATGGACTCACCTGATTGATGGAGTTGGCAGCACAGGACGCCAGGCCAGTTCCGAGGGAGGCGAGCAGGAAACACGTCAGGTCAAAAGGGACCGGGGCCATGGCAAAGCCAGCAGACGCGGTGCTTACAACCAGGGCTGCAACACAAGCAAGAGCACAGTTCAAGGCACCAACAAGAAACCATCTCCCTTCTACATACCATTAAAGGTTTTTAAACCCTGTAAGAACCTTGGTGCAGATTAACTTTTTGCTACTTTTATGGATCAAAATAGCTCCAGGAACTGCATACAATTAGTACTAATACTATACATACAGAAGTCAAAGATGAGAAGAACTGTCAGGGATGAAACGAGAAACCTAGAAGCATCAGCACATTAGCAGAAGAGGTAAGAACACGGCTTACGGCTCTGTATTCCCTATTTTATGGATTTGCTACAGGATCAAGCTGCTTCACACGTACAGAAGACGCATTTGTTCCAGTAACTCACATGCCATGGCAAAGTCTAGCATGGAAGAAAAACAGCAGGAAAAATCCTAAATGGAGACATATGCATTATATCAAATTGTAGCAGACTTCAGCAGTGCAGAGAGTTAGACAGAGGCTCAGGGACGTAGGCTACGGCCGGTGAAGCTGTACAAGTACCTGCTCACACCGTTCCCATCTGACATGTCCACTTCAGGCAGAAGGTACAACCACATCGTTACGTGGACCTAGCAACTCTTAAAGGCCTCAACATTTGAGTGGATTAATAAAAATCTATTTCAGTTGTCATCCAAAATTATAACTTTAGTATAGCACTGCAAGTCACATCCTTAAAACAAAAGATACCCAAGTTTCAACCTTAATATTGTAATTACCCAAATAACAGGTCTTAGGAACCTTGCTTTTGGCAAGAAGTAGTATGGCATGAAAAATTCCTTATAAGTCAGCACATTCACTGAATACCTTACTCATGACCTTGAACCTTACAATCTGAAATTAATAGTTATTAAAGTATTTAAAATATATTCTGCATGTAATTATGTGTTCCAGACCTCAGCTAGCTCAAATCAAAGTATCAAAATGTTCTTATCTTCCTGATTGCTGCAAAGTCTCCTGTTTGTCTGCAGTGAAATGACAAATAAATAACCTTTGCAGACTGAAAATACCTGGATTATCTACTAAGCAGCGTTACTTGAGATGAAAAACTAAATGTCATGGCAGAGATCTGCCAGCAAGGATGCACATGCAAAGTGCTAATTTTAAGAACCGTGCCTGCATAAGAACCTTAGGTTTTAATCCTAAAAAGACAGTGGAGAAAACTTGCTGCTCATCAAAACTTTTCTCTAAGTATTAAAACCCACTGGCAGCTGAATATTATTATAATAATATACACAGTATTATTATACACGTTAATCACGTCGCCCGGTTGCGGCTGCACAGGCTGCGGCGCAGACGGCTGTCATGCAGGCGGGCTGGAGCGCGGCGTCAGGGTCCGTGCCCGGTGCCAAGGAACGTCCCCTGGCTCTGACTCCCCGCGGCAGCATCTGGCCCGCACGGCGGCCCCTTCAGCGACTTCTGAAACGCGCTGAACCTACGACGGAGCCCCACGCCTGTGAAACAACCACCGGTTCCGTGACCCCACTGGGCAGACTAACGGACTTGCAGGTACCGATCACTTCTGGAAGACTGGGCTCCATTTATTATATAAATACAATAGCATCTTGGTTTCAAAACTCCTGGAGCCTTCTTAGTAGAGTGCACAGGAATATCTGAAATGCCTTGGTGTGCAACTGAGAGTTATAAAATACACTGAGAAGATGACGGTGAAACAGTGGCGTTTGCATTTCTAAGAGTGATTACATTCATTTTTTTGCATAATAAATCACATGTTCCCTTCTAGACAAGAATTTAATTAAAACTTATCTTAGAGAGCACTTTACACCAATTTATTATAGGAAAACACCAACTCATTTACTGAAGAAGAAAGGTGGAGCAGATTGGCAAACAGTCAGTGTAACATTACCATTACACTGACCTCAAAGAAATTCTAATACTGTACAGCTACAGCACTAATTAAAGTCCCCATTGATTTCTCCAGATTAATTTCAGCCAGTCATTTCAGTGTGACTTATCAGGATCTCATTAAAAAAGGTTGTGGTACATCCTCTCACTTATCCCATTGAAACAGGTATTTTTAGTTGCTTGGACACTCGTGTCTGAACACCAGGCATTCCCCGCTTGCCTCACTGCCCAGCAATTCGAATGCAACACGGTAAGAGCAAAGAAGAAAACGCTCCCTTTGGATTGGGAAGTTTATTTTCTTTTACTGTGGAAGCAATAATTTACTCTTCTACTTCCCTCATGGAGGAAAAGTATATTTAATTGAGATCACATCAAGGGAATGAGGTCATTGACTCTGTTTGTTTTTTAATCCCTGTTAGTTTAGTGCTTTAGGGGCCAAATTAACTTCAACTTATTGTATAATAGATGGAATTGATCCTTTCAAGATTTGTTGATGAGAGCTGGCATTATACATGCTCTTCAAAAAGAAGCCAGGATTTAAACTTATGATCTCAGCCTAAACCTAATTTTCAGTCCTTTAAACATCTCTAGCTTCAACAAAAATTACCAGGGGACATTGTCGCCCATTTCAATGTAAATGAAAAAGAAAATGCTAATGGATTGGTGACAAAAAGAGTAAATTATACTGCTTCTAGCATAAAAACACATCCAAAAAGCCTATAGTGTATTCTTTACGTTCTTCTTCAACTTCATTGTAACGCGAATTGCCTTTAGAAAACCCTGTATCTGTATTTACAGCACGTGAATGGCTATGCCATACCTTGTTTACCTCCTATTAAAAACTAGCCAAGCCAAAATAAAAGTGCGTAAAGCCAAAGCAAACCAATTCAGCTTTAGATTTCTTTTCTGCTTGTGTACTGATGATGTATCAGTAGACATGAAAGGACAAAAGCAAATGCATCTCTACTTTAAGAAACAATTTCACTGTCTGACTACAAACGTTTATACACTCCTTCAAGGAAACCAGCTTTCCAGAAGCTGATGGAATTTTCCTTCCAGAGATTTCACAGTTTGGTTTCCGGAATGCCAAATGTAGCATCAGTGTTAGTGCTATACAACTGACCAGTATTTCCTTTATGAACTTAAGATTTGTTTGGGTGTAGGCACATCTAAGTTTAGTTGCAGATTACAATCTGCACACTGAAGAAGGCCAAAACCCTGAAGCAAACTTAAATTTGGGACAATAATGTGAAACAAGTCTTTGCATCACATCATACAAAATGCAAGTGCAATATTACAAACAGACCAGATAATCTCTTTTTACCATCGAACAATTTTAAAGTGCTTTGCAAAAACTAAACTGTAATAACAGTTTCTTTTTATTTCATTGGTTTTCTTTGTAGAATGGAAAACAAACTGCCAGAAAGCTACCACTTTCTTTCTTTGATAGGATAATAGTTACCGTTCTAATAACCACAAAATGACAACTACTTTGACAGGCATATGAAATATATTTAGAACTGAGAATAAATGTAGACTAGTAATAATCTAAACAATATATACTGATAAATCTTTGTCAAACTTTCTGCCTATATTAAAGCTACCATTTAAAGAATAAATGCCATAATAAATGACATTATTCCAGAACAAAGTGGAAATGTACTGACATTTCACTAAAGCAAATGGATTTTTTTACTAGAGTGGCTGTTACCAGATTTTTAGCCTATGAACACAACATGGGCACCTTATTTAGTCACTGTTGCTCCATTATGTAGCGGTTTGGTAACACTCCAGAGTCATTATGCAAAGCTGGATATCCATCACCTTCGTTTTACACAACAGACACAGAGATGAAGTAGGATGTTCATGATGACATCGCAAGTCAGTAGCAAACGTCTCAGGCTTCTGATCTCCAGTTCAACACTTCTGTGCTACAGGATCGCTAACGCACAGGCACAAATGCATACGTAAGCAATGTGTCCAATAAATTCCGGCTGTTTTCTAGTAAACAAGACAAGATTATTCTCTTAAAAAGGGACCGATTAAAAAAAACGCTCTAACTTCACTTTCTAAAACTAAAAATGCTCATAGATTATCGTACTTGTCCACTTTGCAAATCTTGAATGTAGGTCAGCAAGTCCATGACATCGAAACCATGCACGATTTTGTAGCTGGTAGTCTTTACTCCTAGGTTTTTGTCTAACATTGCCTAGCAACAACAGAGAGTAATTCCGATTGGAAGGGATCACAGGCAATCATCAAGTCCAACCTCCTGCTCAAAGCAAGGTCAACACTGAATTCAGGCCAGGTCCTTTAGGGCTTCTTCATCTCCAAGGATGGCAGTTTCACATCATATCTGGGCAACCTGCTTCAAAGTTTGATTCTCCTCACGGTGAAACTTTTTTTTCAATCCAGAACCTCCCATTTCAATTTATGAAACATGTTTTCTCTGTGCCAAGATTCACATATTTTAAACAAGATTTGAAAACCCAAAGCATATATGCTTCTAAATCTGCCTTTAAAAGAACTTTGGCACCTGACTGGGGAATGTCCACATCCTCCTTCCTGCAGAAGGAGCTACTAACAATCAGATGGCATCAAAATGATATGTAAATCTTTACCTTAAAAAAACCAAACAAACAAATTTATGGGCCTCCGAGAATTCATTGTATCAGTCTTGTGATTCTGTCCATAACATGCACATTACATTCTGATGAGGAAAAAGCACAATAGGTTTGTTTCTCACTTGACCATCGTAAACCCTGGAATGACTCTATTAAAGATGACTAATTACTCCAGATTTACAGAGGTGTAAACACCTCAGGCTAGCCTATTTTAGCTCTCAGGTACAGACCATGAAAAAACCAGAGATAATTTACTCTCAACTCTTTGTACATAACGTTAACAAGATACTGGGTTGAACTCTGAGAGCTAGATACAACCAGACAACATCTCACATCCTCAATGAGAGGAGCACAGCAAAACATAAGGTTACCCTGAGGAAGTTTCCAGACTTCTTAGTGTTTGGAGAACTAGTAACACACTTAAAGTGAATCAAAGGAGGGTTTCTGTTAGAGACACTCTTCACGAGTCAGGGCAGTAACACACTGCAACAAACTGCCCAGGGAAGCTGTATATTCCCTGGCTGGTTTTAAGAAAGGACAAAGCAGCATCAAGTCAGGAATGCTTCACCTAAAGGTGATCCTGCCTTGGGGGAAAACAGGTAAGATGACTTCCTGAAGTGTGCCTTTGAGGGCCCCATGACTCTGCAGGGACACCGCGCACATGGAACCAAAGCAAGATACCAAGTGCAGAAGCCACTCCAGTGAGATCTGAAGCAACTCCTCAGTAATCAGCACAGAAAAGCAACGTTCAACATGATTTACTGGATTGACTATTAAACTGTACTTGGAAAAAAATACTACCAAAACTATAAAACACCTTTGAAGAGTTGGAAGGTAAATATGCTTTGCAAAGAGATGCCATAAAAAAACCAGACAGACTTCAGGGGAGCGACTGTGACTTTGTACATGATCTCTGCATAAAAACACACCAGTTAACTGTGAATGAAGAAAACCTTTAGATACAAACTAATACATAAAATGATTAACTGTAGTATATTAAAATACAGGATAAAGGAAAGGTAGATAAACGTTTGAAACATGGGCTCTGGCACGACTTTCTGAAGGAGATTCACGTTACAGTAGCCTGAAGAATCATTGAATCTTAGGTTGGAAAAGACCTCTAAGATCATCAAGTCCAACCACCAGTCCAACACCACAATGCCTATTAAACCATGCCCCAAAGTGCCACATCTACACATTTTTTTGAACACCTCCAGTGATGGTGACTCCACCACTTCCCCAGGCAGCCTGTTCCAGTGCCTGACCACTCTTTCAGTAAAGACACTTTTCCTAATATCCAACCTAAACCTCCCCTGATGCAACTTGAGGCCATTGCCTCTCGTCCTATCACTAGTTACCTGCGAGAAGAGACCAACACCTGCTTCACTACACCTTCCTTTCAGGCAGTTGTAGAGAGCAATAAGGTCCCCCCTCAGCCTCCTCTTCCCCAGACTGAACAGCCCCTGTTCCTTCAGCCACTCCTCGTAAGACTTGTTCTCCAGACCCCTCACCAGCGTCGCTGCCCTTCTCTGGACACGCTCCAGCCCCTCAATGTCCTTCTTGGAGTGAGGGGCCCAAAACTGAACACAGTACTCAAGGTGTGGCCTCACCAGTGCCGAGTACAGGGGCACGATCCCCTCCCTGCTTCTTGGCCACCTGGGCACACTGCTGGCTCATGGTCAGCCGGCTGTCGACCAACACCCCCAGGTCCTTTTCCGCCAGGCAGCTCTCCAGCCACTCCTCCCCAAGCCTGCAGTGTTGCATGGGGTTGTGACCCAAGTGCAGGACCCAGCACTTGGTCTTGTTGAACCTGATACAGTTGGCCTCGGCCCATCGATCCAGTCTGTCCAGATCCCTCTGCAGAGCCTTCCTACCCTCGAGCAGATCGACACTCCTGCCCAACATGGTGTCATCTGCAAACTTATTGAGGGAGCACTCAATTCCCTCATCCAGATCATTGATGAAGATGTTAAACAAGACTGGACCCAAAACTGAGCCCTGGGGAACACCACTTGTGACCGGCCGCCAGCTGGATTTAACTCCATTCACCACCACTCTTTGCACTCAGCCATTCAGCCAGTTCTTTATCCAGCGAAGACAGCTACAACTCAACTCTCCCAGGCACAGCAGAGATTGAGATATGCTGGACGCACAGCCCCTTCCTCAACAGGCTTGTAAGTTAGATTAAAAATTCTACAGCTGTTTAGAAATTAGCAGTTAAGTTTACATCCGAGTCATGTTGATATATCCACTTCTGAGACAGGTTCTACATAAGGTGCTGTACATCTCGCTGGTTGTCCTCACCAAAAGACCAACGCTCAAGACATCCTTTATTACAGAAGCAACAACAAGAAAATGTTCACAAACCATAGAGAAATATTTAGTGAGAATACTCGGCATTTTTCGTATCATGTCTTCATCACACTTCTCCCACATTAGAAACTGAAGTTTAAATTTTCCTGTGTTTTTACATAGGGCTCATCTTAGTTTCCATCTAAGTGATCACTGGGGAAAACATTACTTGAATGTAAACTTGAAGTTAAATTTAAGATGAGACAACCTGAAATTCTTTATGTGTTTCCATTGTAAATTATTAGAATTTCCTTCTATTACCATACCTTCACATGTCTCTCTCCTATTTTCAGTTACACAGAAACTTTAGGATAAAGTTCAAAACAATGATATTTATAATTCTGAAAACTTATCAGAGAGATGTGTTAGTTTTCCAAGTGCCTGGACGGTGAGATACAGCTGTTCAGACAGCAGCTGACACAGAACACCGCGGAGAAGGGAAAAGATGGAAACCGAACCCAAAAAGGTAGATTATGCGACAAGTAATTAAAAGTTCCCTAATTGTTTTCTATGGCAAAAGAGTACAAACAAAACCCTTTTCCTGTTGGTAAGGCAGAGCTTCTAATGACAGGGTCACAAGAACTGCAGTTTACATGGAGCAGGAGGGTATGGTAATAGCTCAACTCATTTCCTTCCAAAGGTGAATTACAGTTCAGAACACAAACAAACATTCTCTTTACTCCAGCAGCAGGAAAAGAACAGGGCATAAGGAAGTCCCATTTTAGCATAATGCAGAGTTTGTTTTTTTGTTATTTCATACTCTGAAAAGCATAAATAAAGCGTCTGCCAAAAAACCCACACAGGATATGAGATCTATCAGAACTTCATGGGTGAAAGGAATTGAGCTGCATGCCATTTGTAACTGAAAAACTGACCTCAGAGAATTTATTTGTCTTGAAAAAAAAATAAAATCAAAGAACTACATCACCATATTCTTTGCAGAATATATAATTTGTCTAAATGATTACACAAGTTGGGGAAAAAAGCTGATTCCATTTCCTTGCTCCACACACTACACCCAACATTTTTCCTGTTCCCGTCTCCTACATTACCCTCTGACCAATACAGACCAACAACAGAACCCCCCCTCCCACAAACCCCTCTTCACCCAACTTTTTTTTTTTTTTTACACTTTCTACTTTCAATAAAGTCTCCCCACCCCAGATCACCTTCCCCACCAAATACACAAAGATCACAACGAGAAGAGAGACCAAGTTTCTTTCCTATCTCTGTACCTTCTCCACAGGTACAAAGTTCCCTACGCTCACCTTGGATCAAGAACAGCACATCTCAGAGTGCAGACTCGTACAAAACAACAGACAACTGTGAAGCGAACAAAATTCCGCAACGTCACCTTCCGCAGGTTTCAAGCACACCCTATTTTAAAACCAGAGCGGTACTTTCTTGCCTGTCAGTATTGCCTTTTGCAGTTAAACAAGAGCCTACTAGAAGCTGTTGAAGTTTCACAGCAACACGGAGGACACACAACAAAAATATCACAAAAAATTATCTTCTCCAGAAAAAGACCCTCTCACAACTTGGTGTAGTTCTTGAAACTCCTGTTTTGAGGAGCACCAGTAATGCCCTGATATGGTACTAACACTCAGCCTGCCCGTAAGGAATACCAGCAACAAGTTCATTCTCTCCCTCTCCTTTTTAAGGAGGTCACTTAATCACTGCATTTTAACTTTTAATTTCTGGATCTACCCGTTTAATTCTACTTCAGTAACTAGCCAGCTTTCAAGTTCACATAAAAGAGCCACTTAAATAAAATCACCGCATCAAAAATTTGCCACAAGAGCTAAGGGTTCATGTAGCACTTAAGTTATCCATGGTGAGCCAAACAGAAACAAAATATTACTAAAACTGAACAGCATGGGGGAGATACAGGCAAGACCTATATTACGCAGAAAAAAGGAATAGGCAATAGCTGAGGCTGTAAGTGCCACAAAGCTGTTGCAAATTCGAAGTACAATAATCCTGATACCTGCTGAATGTGCCAGTAAGTTTTATATTCCTAAATCTTAAATTACCAAGACTAACATGTAACTCTGACATCGTAAAGCACCAAAAGACATGCTTTTCATCCCTCAAGTCTGCTAACCCAACTCTTTACCAGCACAAAAAAAAAAAAACAACACCTTGAGTTTTTTTACAAATAATGAGGAAGAACACTTGGACATACAGACAAGATTAGTTTTGCCAAGACCAAAACATGAGATGGCTCATCAACACCGAAAACTATAAGGCTTTTTATTACAGAAAAATCTAAAATTCCATTGTATATTTATGCGGTCAGTACAATTTTTCCGCAGAGAAACAAACAATGAAAAGGTATATATTGCAAGACAAAAAGTTTCAAAAAGTAAACTGAACTCAGGATTTTTTTTATAATAAATCTTTATGGCAAAGAACAACAGTTTCATTATCAAGAATTTATTTCACCCACTGGAGAAAGCACCACAGTAGGGACTTAGGAAATCATATTTCTGTTCTTGGCCCAGATACAGACAAGATGTAAGGCTTTGGTCAGATCATTAGAGTTCCCTTAGACATAAAAGTATATATAGCACTACCTATTGGCAAAGAAGTAATTTATAGCTCTTATGTATTACTACTAGAACAAGGGAAAAGGTAGTTAGGCTACAAAGCAATTGCTTAACAAACCGCTGGTTTGAAGATACAATGCTGTCATTGACTAGAAAAGCAAATTATATCTTATTTTAGAAAATGTAATTGGTCACACCAATATTTTCCTCTATAAGATATGAAATCATTCGGATTATCTGTTGTTGGTACTTTTAATACTAATTCCACAACTAGCAGTACTGAAACGAACGGTAAGTAAGTAAGACGGAACACTGGTGAACTTAAGCAAGACGACTTCAAGTACTTAATACAATGCTTGTAAATTGACTTCCTAACACAGTTTCACTGTATTTTTTGCCCTAACACTTGCTCATGATTCTGAAAAGTCAGCTAACGATATGATGCAAGCTCTTCTTCACTGTTTTTTAAACAAATTTAATGGGAAAATGATTAAATGCTTCCATTAAAGAATTTTTCCCTGCACACATTTGATGGAACTGACCCAGCTACCTTGTGTCAGTAAAGTGGGAATTATCACACAAAACCCTACACAGCACCAGTAACACACTAAAGAGCTCTGACATCAAACAGGATGCACAGAAGTGAAACAAACGACCAGTAGTACCTGTAAGCTTAATTTTGGACAAGCGTGCCAAAATTCCCGGCAAATCATCCAGCCGTAGCTTCATTTCTTTCCATTGTCTGTCATCTTTGGATTCTGCTCTTACTGCTGTGACCGAGTCTTCAGTTTCTGCAGCTGACTTTATTTCTCTCCACTCATTTCTGCTTGATGTCTCAGGCAAACGTTGATGAACAGGTGGAATTGGTCTAATCTTGTGTATAATCTTTTTTTCTTGTTCCAGTTGCTGAAGCTCACGAAAAGGAGATGCAACTGAATCTGACTTCGGTTTTGCTCGTTGGCTGAGGTCTTTGTTGTACTGTGTTACATACTAAGTAGAAGGAGAAATGGTAAGACGAAGAGTTAAGAAGATGTTTCTGTCCATTTCAAGTTATTACCAACACCAATGTTACTGCTATATTATTGTTATTGTTAGGAGAATTACCTCCTAGGGTGACACGACTGAGTTCACCTGAATTTCAAGTGCTTACATGCAAAATAGTTGCTGAAGCTGGACAAGGTATTACAAGGGCAGCTTTCAACTCACACCTGCATCAATAACTACTACTTACCCCATACTTTATGCTAATTAACTAGACTTAACAATTTTCAAGAGGAGTTCAAATGAGCATATATTGAAAGAAAAGTTAGGAGACAGGTGTTTCCTCTCTTTCAGAACTCTTACAGAATAAAACACAGAAAAAGAGAAAGAGCATTTAGATTCTCCTGTCTCTCTATTTTCTTTCCTAAATTAGTCTATGTATTTCAAGCACAAGAGACACGCATAAAAAGACTGTGCTTTAATTGATCATTTACACGTTAATAATTATAATGAGCAAGTGGGATCTGAAACTTTTTGACTCTGAATGAGTGATGTGAATACAGCTCAAATCAATAGGGGGAGAAAAAAAAAATTCGAGAAGCGCTCGTGGTCCCCAGAAGCTTGGAAGAGACCCCCATCTCTTGCTTCATACAGGACTGAAGCTCAAAAAATGCCAAGATATGTACACGCTTCTTGTGATCAAAGCAGTCATTTGCTGTCAGACTTAGTCTTATCCGTATTTCATAGTTCTAGCTCCACAGTACTACAAGCAGGACACAACTCAGCACAGACCAAAATATCTCTTTTACTACCATCCTCTTACATGTGACAAAACCGTTCAAAGCAGAAGATGCAACTTCAAGGGTCTGAATGATAATTAAAGCTTTTTCAATACCTAAAACTAAGAGCACGCTATAGAATGCAAGCAATTCAGCTAACGAGCTGAGGAGGTTTGATTCAAATTAACAGATTAACTCTTCAGACAGAACACACTACTTCCACAAGTGAGTTCTGCCTGCCACTTGTATGACTGCTAGCCAAGATTTGACTTTCTTATTAGCATTTTCATAAATAATGATTTTACAAATCATTTCTCTTCATGATTCTCCACAGGAGATGAGTGCCCCACTCCAAAGGGATGGAAAGACCCCAGGCAAGTGGAGGAGACACCACAGCACCAGGCACTGTCCTTGCTACAGCAGGTTTCCTCCAACCTCAAACGGTTTTGATGCCAAGCGCTTCACTCAGACGCAAGGCAGAAAAGGAGACCCTTGGAATTGCCTGAGCTGGGCAGATATGAAACATTCTATTTCTATCAAGCAATCTCCATTTGGATTCATCACATGGGAGCAAACAAATTAAAGAATGAGAAACACGGGATAAACACGCTCCCTGACTTACCATTCGTTTGAGAAAGTTAAAGTACTGAAATGTGATCAGCCTGTCATTGGCTACGCGGCACAGATGGACAAACTGGCACGGTATCTGCCGTATCCCAGGGTTCTTCAGGTGCCAGACAAACAACCCTACGTAAGGAAAAAAATCAGAACATTAGGTTCCAGGTCCTTCTCTGCCCCGAGATTGCTTCTAATTCCGGCTGAAGGCCCACGGCCAGCTGCGACAGAGGCCACCCCACCGCCGCGAAGCGGGGCTGCTGGGGCGGGGAGGGCAGGTTCGCAGGCTCCCGGTGAGGGAACCGAAAGCGCAGACGTGCCCTGACGCTCCGGGGGCTTCCTCCCCAATCTCCCAGCTCTCCAGAGATGTTTCTGCTTCCTCCGCGCCCATCTCCACACGATATCAGTAAAATCATCTTAGCGAAAGGGCACAAGCAGCCCTGAGGGGAAGCAGCTGCGAAGTCAAAGGCGCCGAGAGGCCGCCCCTGAGCGACACGGGACCTGCATCCCCGCACAGAGGGGCGCACACGGGCACACGGCAGCCCCAGGGACCACCCGCAGCCCCGGGGTGGGCCCGGCCCTGCCCGCCCCACCGGCCCCGCGCAGGGCCGGGCACGGCCCCCCTCAGCCCCTC
>Ga0065711_1000682_pt1 | contig 57991 bp, 30 predicted proteins | sample Hoacrofraction12_FD_59098 | JGI IMG/M metagenome (GOLD analysis project Ga0065711, IMG submission 59098) | Hoatzin crop microbial communities from Cojedes, Venezuela - Epithelial fraction 12 v2 (version 2) | ecosystem: Host-associated > Birds > Digestive system > Esophagus > Crop | place... | reverse complement strand
CCCCGGGGGGCCCGGGCCTGTGCCCGGGCCTTCGCTCCTCCGCCCGGAGCCCGCGGCCTGGCTGGGCAGGGGCGCTGCGGGCAGGCCCTGGCCTCCGGCTGGAGGGAGCTGGGGACGCCGGGCCGGGCTTGCTCTGCCGGCGCACCCAGGTCGCGCTTTGTCCCCGCTTTGACGTAGTGGCTGCTCCCTGCTCTCGCTGAGGCTCTACGGTGCCGTACGGCTCGTTACGTCCCCGGTGCTAAGGCGGCAGGCCCTGTGGGGCAGGCCAGGGCGAGGAGGCCGCGTGTGAGGTTCCGGGACCGGGAGCAGCCTCGGGAGCTGCCTTCGGCGCCTGCGTCTCGCCCCCCTGAAGGGCACCGCTCCCCATCACAGGGGTGAACGTGTGCGAAGGGTGACTGGTGCAGCCTCCGCTGCATCTCCTTGCACCTGGCCATATCACGAGTCCTGAGCTGTGGGAGCTTGCAGCCGTGTGTTTTAAGTCACACTGGGTCTTCAGGTGTCGACTGCGAGTTGGTAATTCCGTAGCTGTGCTGCAGTCAGCCTGAGCCCACCACCGCAGAGACGGAGTGCAGAGCAGAAATGGTGGCTTCAGCGGTCCTGCTGTGCCTGTTCTAGCCTGAGATTCAGAGTCCCCATGCAGTTTAAGGGGATCTGTATGTGTTTTAGCTGGTTGTTAGAAACAGAGGTGATGCATTGCTTGCTATGCAACGGGTGTCTCATGGGCTTAGCTGCAACAACCTAAGCGGTAGGCAGTGCTTTTCTGGATCCCTTTGGGTCGAGGAAGGATGTGAACATAGCCCTCTTGCTGTCTGGGCAAGTGCTCGAACCACTCGCCTGCTGTGCTGGCGTGGCTGTGGTGGCCGGTCTCGGTGTCGTCAGTATGCACTGGGCCCCTCGGGTCTAGGGGTGTAGCAAGATAATTTGTTTTGCAAGCAGCTGTGCTGGCTGAAGATGCAGCTCTCTCCCAGTGATTTGTTGCCGTTCCTCTGCCAGAGTTACCGCCCCCACAGCTCTGGACTTAATATTGGATAAGTGAGCAGCTGGGTGAACTGTACTAATTTTGCCTGAAGCACGCTGGGGAGGCTTTGTCCGATCTCTCTCGCTGGCAGAGGTTTGGACTTGGTTATCTATGGCACACGGGTGATGACAGTGTTACATGGCAGTGATAATGCAGTGATGTTTGAAGGAAGACACCTGCCTGTTGCTTTACGCATTGGGACAATGCTTTTGTGAGCACGTGATGTCTCTGGGATTCAGGTGGGTCAGTCTGCTCGGTAATACTTCCGGGCCTGTCCACAGCGGCGCCCAATGCCCCGGTAGGCTCTTCTGGTGAAGGCATAGGCAGCGTGTTTGGCTCTTGTGTCTGGGCATCTCACTTGCACCCTAAATGTGTAGGGCTGGGTTCAAAGAGAGACCTNCTCGACTGGCTGAACAACCTGTTGAAAAACTACTCTGAAAAGAAATCCAATTCTAGCACTTGAACTAGTGCTAAATAGCATGATAATGAAATTATTACCCATTTTTGATTGTAAGCTTTCTGGGCTTGGGAGCATCACAGTTATTGGCCATCTCAAGTGTCTTACTGCTTGTACCAAGATGTGGTTTCTGGGTTTTTTTCCCAAAGAGTCTTTGCAAAGCAGTAGCAAAGTAAATGTGAATAGCAGATTTACTTAAGCTCTTACAGTGCTTGGGGTTTCAGGAAATCCGGCCATCCTATTTGTTCTCTCTTGCATGTATTTTTGTCCTTCATTTTGTAGGTCAACATCTAAAACTTGGTGTGCTTAAATTATGGGTTATGAAGTACTTGATGTCACACTTGTCTTGTGCTTTTATATCAGTGGAATTTTAAAAATAACTTCTCTCCTTAAGACAACTAGCCATTTCAGTGATTCAGGGTTTCCACTGACTTCTGTGCTTTTGGGGAGTTTTGTATAAGTGTTCTCTAGCCCTGGTAGAGTAGACAGATTAGTTTCTGTCTTTCTGCAGAGAAAGTGAGAATTTTACAACTAGCAGTGGGTTAAATAGTGATACCTGGCATTTCTAATCTGTAGGCAGCTTTCCGGGGCATATTGGACATGGTAATTTCTTAGAGATGTTGGAGCACTTCTTAATCTTGCAGTTTTTTTGGAGGTATGCCCTTCTCTGGTGTACACGCTCTGTTGGAACGTCATACGGAGAAGACATCAGCCTTTCGGGAGTTCAAATTTGATGGTAATACTGGCTTCAGTTCTCAAGGAAAATGTTTTGCTTCTTCAGTAATTGCATTCTTGGAGAGGAACTCCAAGTGGTGGTTCTGCAGTTGCTTTATCTGTAAGGTTTGTGGTTTGCTGGAGGATTTTCCTAGATGGCATGGGTGGCTGCACAGGTGAGCCAAAACTCGGAGCGGCTTGGTTTTCTGTGACAGACTTCCTCTGATGTTTGCCACTGTTGCGGTAGGATGGATTACCTGCAAGATCATCGGTGGGGCGGCTGGTAGCTTTCCCCCTACCTGGTCATCCCCAAAGTATGAATTCCAACCCATTGGCGTCTCTCTAGAGGCAGGTGAAAAGGATGAAAGGATCTAGTTACGAACAAGCCCTCAATACTAACCTACTTCTCTGAAAGTGGTGGAGTCAAGTCACAGCACTCTATTTCCAGGAAAAGTTGGCTTAGTATTTCTGCTCTGTGATATTCCGAAGAGAACTTTAGGCAGAGGTGTTGTACAGTGACACTGGTGGGCAAAATGAGATCTTTAGATGTGTTTGAACAAAACACTGTTAGCAAGCTTCCATTAAACAGATCTTAAGCTTTTTTTGTTAATGAGCCTTGTGCCATTTGATGCCTAAAGGTCTCCTGCGGGCTTCAAGAGTTCTACTAGTTGGTCAGTTAAAGTTTTTTTTGATAGCAAAAGCACTTATGTGTGCACTGAACTCTCTTCCCATGGAAAGACTAGGGCTGGGACACTTGAACAGTGGTCCAAGGGAAGCTGACTTTAACACTGTGTCACTTCTTAATGCTGGGTCCCAAGGCCTTGAATTAAGGCGGGTGAAAAAGGTGGGAAGTTTGAGGTAATCTTGGTGGGGTTCAACCTAAAACAAAGGAAAGTAATGACTCTTTCAGTTCACGTGCACAGGCAACAATTCTACCAGTGTAGTGACTTGTTTGAATAGAAGACAAAATAGAAGAAAGATCGAGTTTAGAGGAGAACAGAGGAAGATGACTATGACACAAAGCCATAATGGCTTTGTAGGGTACAGTAATGAAGCAAAAAACTTGTCTCCTTTATAGCTGTCTCCCCAGGCTCAGATACCTCTTAACTCTCACTGCTGGGAGTAAACGTCCTCTGCAGCGATGCTGTCTGTGATCAGGCGAGTTGTCAGTGGTTCTGTCATTGAGTATGGTAAACAGTAAAAATATTTTTGCAACAACGCTTGATTATAAGAAAATCTGATGTCAACATGACAATATTGTACATTCTTTGAGTACTGTACAAAAAAATCATACTTTTTTTGAATATCTTTTTTTGAAAGGTTTGCTCTAAAACTTCAGATAGACTGGGATACTTTCGTAAGTGAATCCACTGCAGTCTGTTCTACAGAATTCAATGTGTCAGATTAATTTTTTTAATAAGAAAAGCATTCTGTTCCTTCTGTGATGTATGTCTAGGAGCAAATTTGCTAATGTTTGTCTTGAACAAATTCTTATTGTTTCTTTTCCAGAAATGTTTCATTTGTTGAAGTAAAGAAAATTAAGTTAGAAAACATATTTGGATAGAATATACCAACGCGCATGATTGTATTAACATGCAGCCTGGTATCTGAATTACTAAAAAGTGTAGCTTGATACAGTTCTTGAATGACTGTCAGAATCCTGTATGTGAGGGCTCCATGTTCTAAAAAAGTTTTAATTGGCATTGTTTTCCTTGTTCCCTTGTTTTTCTTTTCATGACAAGCAAAAACGGGCTAACTTCATGATTTAAGTGGGACATCGTAAGTAGAAGAGCACAAGATAATGTGGTTTGTTAATGTCAGCCTTCAGCTTACGTCTGTGGCCACACTTAAAAATGCCATTCTTGATTTCTCTGCCTTCTGTTCTTCTTTTTACTCTGATCCCTCTTCTGCCTTATACCTTGAGAGTTTCCAGTCTGTGTTTTGGCTCTCCTTCCTTCCTCAATAGGCCAGTTCTGGACTTTCCCGCTTTGCGTTTCCCTAATTGAGTAGTTTTCACAGAATCACAGAATGGTAGGGGTTGGAAGGGACCTCTGTGGGTCATCTAGTCCATTTATGTATTAAAAATATGGAGTGATTTCATGTTAGCTTTCTAGGGTTTTAATAAAACTTACATTTACTTTTTTCCCAAGCTGATCTCCTTGTAGAAGAACTGCTAATGAAACCTGTTGATGTCTAAAGCATGCAGCTTTTTCTTGTGCTACATTCAGCCTTTTTCTAAACGTTTTTTGACATTTGGTTTTCATTATGCACTCTTCTGTCATTCAGAACTGACTTCAGTCATGAATAGAAACTAGGAAGCAGTTTTGCTCTGGGATCTGGCATGTAATGGAGACAGAGCTACTTACGTATGATGAGATTTGTGCATGCCTTTCCTTTTGGTGTGTTTTCTCCTAGTGAATAGATCTTCCCTCCCTCCCTTAATTGGTCTGCAACTTGCTTGATCTTCCATGGCAAAGCCAAGACTTTCATGCTGGGAAGGAGGTGCAAGCCCGAGACATGATCTCTCTTTTTCTCCTCAGAGTTAGAGAGTCAGTCTGCCCTTAATATTATGAAGGCCTCTAGACCCATAGAGCAGCAAGTAGTCATGGAGGACTCGTGACTGCTTTCCATTTTTCTTTCCCCAAGGTGACCGGAAGTGTTTGGAGAAAGACTAATCCCCTCTGTGTTGGTCGTAGAGATGTGAGAAAAGCAAATGTGGTCTTTGTGGGAGGAGCACCGGTTACTATTGTGTTAGCCCTTGTAATCCTGTGTGTCGAAGTGATTTGGTATTGTATGCATTTTCAGAAATGTGTTTGGAAAAGTTCATTGCTCCCTGTCAATTAATTTGATGCTTTAGAAGTGCATGATGCACTTAATTAACACTGCTTGTGCTTTAATCGTGGAAACAGTGCTGCAAAATAATGAAAGGTAGAAGTAACCAGTGCAGCCGTCTGCAGTAGGTTTTAATTTCGTTTGAATCTCCTCAGTCAATGATGGAGAAAAGCTAGAAAATGGGTGATTGAGGCTTGAAGTGATTTTTCTTGGCTGTAATCGTTTGGACATTGGGCCAATTATTGCTGGAGATGGTTGGGTAGGGGAAGTGTGGCTGAACAAGATAAATGATTTGGAAATCATTGTTGATAGAACTTGGTAGGGCTCATAAAACAGGAGGAACGGAAGGTAAGAAGTCTTGTTAGTATTTGGTAAGATCTCTTAGAGGTCAAAAAGTGTGGAGTAAGTGCATGGTAGACATTTTTTTTTGAGGAACCTGAAGAAAATGTGGGAAATGTCATAACTGAAGTTCTGCAACTCAAGAAAAAAGACTGATTTAGAGCTTGTTTTCGCAAAATTCTACAATGTAGACAAAAAGTGGCTATGTTAACCTCTGCCTCTGAGTGATGCCTGAATTCCCCATGTAAAGAAAACAGTTTGCGCATCCTGGTGTAATAATTCTATAGATGTAAAGATGCGAGCTTGCGTATACACTTTCAAATGAACCATAAATGTTTTCTGTTTGAAAACTGTTCTAATTGTTTCTTAAAACTGAAGAAAGGAGTTATGTTAAGTATTAAGCTAAAATAAATTCTTGGCTGAACAGTGTGTGGGATTCAGTAGAGTCATGGATGCATAATTGTACAGATTTATTTATATTTAAACAGTTTCCTGAATTCAGATTGTGCCTCTCGCTTGTATAAATACTGAACCACTCCCTCCCCCCCATATTTTCACAATAACTTCAGAAGCTGCAAATCCTTGTGCTCGCGTTGGCTACTGACTTTTAGTAGCCAGTCATATGGTATAGATTTGTGAAGCTGACGCAAAATAGAGCAATTCATCTCCTCTATAATACAGGCTGCTGAAAGCATATCAGCCTGAAGCTCTGCTCGTTGCACTGTAGCCCTGCTGAGTACCAAGACAAGTTCAAGGTTTTGGTTTTGGTCTTAGACTTTACAATGCTTGATGGCGATGGCCCAAGCTGCCGGAGGGAACACCTTCTGCAGTCACAGCCCGCTCATGACAGCTGCATTCCACTGGAACAATGGCATTGTTGGCGAAATGGGGGATGAATGGGAGAGACAAACTGATTCTGCAGCTAGCCCACAACTGAGGGCTTCATTCCTGGAACACATCAGAGTGACTATAAACCTCCCTGTCCTCCGAATTAAGTGTAAAATTCACTTGCTTCAATCCTGACTTTCCACAATGACCAGGAAAAATAAGTCCCTGGGGAACAGACAAGGATGATCTCAGTTTCTTTTTAAAAAGCCCGAATAACAATGTATGTGAAAGTGCAGGAAAACTAGTGTGAATTTTGTCCACTATTCCTGTGCAGTTCTCTGTAGCCTTCCTCATGCCTCCTGTCCTCAGAACTTTCACTCTGCTGGCCAGCAGTAGAAGTGCTACTTAGGCTTGTTTTTTGGGTGAGGAAAAATCCCAGTTGAAGAGGAGACAACAGAAAGCCAAAAGTAAAAGCAACACAGAAGAATGTTTAAAAATGTTTTAGCTTCATTTTTTTCTCTCTTCCCTCTGCACCTCTATTCTTAGTATACTTTTTATTTACAGATGTGTTACTGATTGTTGAAATGCAACATTATTAACTGCTGCAGGAGTGTTGCAACTGTTCTTGGGGCAAGAACCTCGCTGATCTGTTGTAGCTTGCACTTGAATGGGAGTAAGATGATTGAATAGCAGAGAGAAAATACCCGCTACAATTTTTTTTCCAGAAAAGCATTCGGCAATGTTGATGACCCATCTGGCTGTTGTAGTCCTTTTGCCTGATAGTTAAATTTTGGGCCTGAGCCTAAGGAAACCGTAAATCTATTCTGAAATAGCTAACAAATGGCTCAGTCTTCAAAAAACAGAAGTCCACCGAATCATGGGTGTCATTGGAGGGTGACTGGGGAGCGAATGTCTGCGGTGCCAGAGGAAGCTGGTGGGTGTCAGGTTCAGAACAAGAGGAGGTGGTTCTTTGCACAGTGTGTCGCTGTGCTCTGAAATTCCTCGCCTGAGGATATGACAAGTACTAGAAGTTTGTCTGGGTCCAAGGAGACAGCCGCATGGAAAAGCAAGCCACCAGGAGTTAGTAGCTCTGAAGACGCAGTGTGCAAACTCAGGAGTGGTGGAGAGTGGAAAGCCTTCCAGGGATGTGTTCAGACGCTGTTGCCAAAGCGTATTTTTTTAGTCAATATTGCACACAACGCTTGGTTAGGGGGATCACTGATCTGACACAGTGCAGCTGTCTCTGTGTTTTTATGTTTAAAAGCAGTCTGAGGAGGATGGAGGGAATGACAAAGCTTACGGAAAAACCAGACCTAAAGCTGGCTGTAAAGCAGTGCAGAAGATCTTGCAATTCTGCGTGACTGAGTGAGAAGATGGCAGATGAAATTCGGGATTGATAAATGCAAAATAATGCACATGGAGAAAAACAACTAATTGTACATACACAGTGATGCACTCTAAATTACCTATTATCACTCAGGAAGGATCCTGGACTCATTGTGCATAGTTCTGTGAAAATGTCAGCTCAGTATTCAATGGAGGTCAAAAAGGCAAGCGGAACAATGTTAGGAAGGGGTAGAAAGAGCAAAAAGAGGAGAAAAAATAACAGGCTGTTGTATGAATCCAGGGAGATATTGAAAACTGCATGCATTCTGGGCTACCTTGTCAAAAGTAAGATAGAGTTTGGAAAACACCTGAACAAGGGAACAAGGCTTGTTGGAATGGTTTTCATATAAGGACAGAAGAGGTTTTTCACCTTAAAAAATAGATTTCAGGGGAGAGCGATTGAATAGGATAGCTCTCTGCAGAGGGATAAATGGTGAACGGGAGGACACAGAGCAAATAATTCTTTTCTCAGCAGTAAACCATAAAGGAAAATGAAGTCTTCAGGATGCAAACTTAAAAACAAGCAAGAGGAGGTACTTTTAAAGGAAAAAAGCCCAAGAAAATAATTACATTGTGGCATTTGTTGCTGCAGGTGGTTTGCATTAATAGGTTAAAGCAGTGATTGACAAATTAATGGGTCAAAAGTCCGCCAAGGATTACTAAACACAAAGGTGGTGATGCTGCTTCTGGTTCAGAAAGAGCTTAAACTGCCTGTGGCCGAAGGGGGATGATGCTATGCTTTTCCCAAAGTGGTCAGCGTAGGCCACTGTCAGGGACAGGGTAGCAGAGTCAGTGAAATTACGGTCTGAGGCAAGGAGTGTGCCTTGCGTTCCCAGCCCTGACATTGGGAGTAGTCGCTGTGGTGCTCTGCAGTGTAGCTTGTGGCGGATGAAACGTCTTGTTATATGCACACACCACGTCTTGTGAGCAGCTAAGGAAATAAAGACTTTGTTCCTGGGTATAAAAAGAGGGAAATAATTGAAATTCAGTGTAAAAAAAACATACAGAAAACCATAGCGTGGTCTGTTGCCTGTCACATGTTGATTTGATGGGTGGTGACAGTATCAGAATGTTTATAAGCTTTCAGTAGGCTAGGGGAAGATGACCTGTGGGGTGGTCTGAGGGCACGTAGTCTTAGGTGCACCTTAGTAGTGTCCAAGCACATTTTTTTATATTCTCATTCCTCACTGCAGAGCCTCTTTTTTCCCGGAGTTTGTCTTAATGATATATTTTTTGACCAGGTACCAATTTCTGTGAGACATTTAGAGTCACGGGAGATGGTGGTGTCTAAATTCAAGGTAGTGAAGATCAGAAGTTGGGTGTTGCCTGTGTTTTGGCGATACTGCAGCCAAAGCTCTCTCACTAGTTCTTCCAGTCACTTTACAGAAGCCACTTCTGTCTGTGGAAGAGCAGCTGGTCTTAACAGCCATGAGAGTGGGTCCTGGGGTGGAGAGTACTTGTTTTCATCCCTGGACACTTTAGAAAGTAAGATGGGAATGAGAAAGTTGTTTTTACTGAACTTAGTATATTTGTTAAATTTATGGGCTCAGGCAAAAACATAACAACTAAGACAGTCTTGTATATACATATACGGACAGTATGTCAGATGCATTTGCTGGACCACATTCCAGTAATAAAAAGAGAAAATGAAACTTATGAAGTTACCTGTTAAAGACTGAATCACTCACACTGGTTCCGGTGTTTGTTTGTTTGGGGTTCTTTGTTTTGTTTTGTTTTTCACATAACACCCCCTACAAAGCAAGTGAGGTAATGGTGAAATACATGTTTTATAGTACCAGTCTGCTCAGCATCTCATAGAAAATACCAAGAAGTTGTCCGCATAGAAAGTATCTCCTGAATCAGGTGAAGGCAATAATAGAGATTCTGTGGTATAAATTTCTGCCTACGAAAAAGTTCTGAGTATCAGTGTTCCAACTCCCATCTTCAAAAAAAGCACAATAATTAGATAACTAGGGGGACAGTCAGTATGAGGAACAAAGATGCTTCATACAAGCATACCACTTTGTACAATTAATGGACAATGCTGAGTGGTTTTTAACTCTTAAAAATACAAGAAAAAAATCTGGCATACGTATGCTGATTTGAGTAATTTATTCCAGTTACTGGATGTCATTTACTTTTGTTGTACACAGTGTTACTCTTACCTCCTGTAGCTAGGTCTTTGCTGAGGGCTGTAAGTGTTCGTTTGACAGTTAGACAAGTGATTGTCAACCTTTCAATTTGAAGGCCCAGAAAATTGTGCAGTGGTGGAAGGAATACCTGTGAGTGCAGATTTAAGCCTGTGAGAGTTCTCTGTGTGGTTTTGTGATCCCTGCATCCACTAATGCTTTGGGGGTCTCTGGAATTTGAAATGACTTATTTAGACTCTTTAAATTATGTGTTCAAAATAAATAAATAAAAACCCCAAACCTGTTCTCTGCATGGGAGCTAACAATTTAGATTAAGTATGTTGCTGGCTTTGCCAATAGCTTGCTCTGCACATTTTGTAGAATCATAGAATAGTTTTGGTTGGAAGGGACCTCATAGATTATCTATTTATTTATGCATGGACTAGAGTTTTTCTTTCAAGAATCCATTTAAGTCCTCCTTCCTGCGATGCTAAGGAAGTTATGACCTGGTAAGAAAGCTGGTGTTCTGTTCGAATATTACTCTATGAGTCACCAATTCTTCATTGTTAAAATAGATGAACTGTCCCTGTCTTTTCTTCTTTTCTTTTCTTTGTTTTTGGTCTTTTAAGAATTTAGTCATTTCTCTTCTACTAGTAGCTTTTGCTGGTTTGGTCGGTAGGGAGGTCAGGTGTACCATACAGGATTCAGCTGACTCCAGGTTTCTGTCCTAGCATTCAAATTGTGCTGGCCTTGTAAATGGCTTCATTCCTGATAACAGTGACTTCTGACAATAGCTGCATGACATTGTAGTTAAAATAGTGTGAAAAACTCACAAACCAAACCAACAAACAAATCCAAAAGGTAGGGAGCTCGTGAGAAAAGACCCAGTCCCTTTTCATAGAGCTCATTCTGGTAGTCAGCCTGTCAAGGAAAGAGAATGCTTATTAACCTCATGGTGTTATGTACTTGTCTGTAAAATGGATTTCTTTAATAAAAATTGCCTTTGCTGATCCTTCAGATGCAACTCAACCACTATTAGTTTTGAAAATGAGAAACACAAAGGACTATGAAGTTGCTGAGTCCTTTCTACAGGGGCAAAGGATCAAAGATGCAACATGTGTGCTTGGACACGTGTGCTTGGCAGATGTGTTTATAACACTTTCTCTCTCTTTAATCTGCTTGCTTCTTTACGTTTTTTTATGCAATTCTGAATGGGAATCAGGAGGGCAGGAAGGTGGAGGAGGAATGTGCTCAGCAGAATTGGTGTTCCCCGATACTCTCCTAAGCAGGACCTCTGGAAGAGGAACCTTCTGTTTCAGGACTCTGATGCATCAGTAGTGTTATGTCCTGCCTGCGCGTTTGGAGGATACCCATTTGGCTTTGTGATTTCTGCAGGGACCTTTTGTATGAACACAGCTTGCCCAGTGAAGGAGTATCTCTCCCCGTGTGTAAAACTAAACTGGGCCAAATAGGGAGATTTTGCCAGCTAGGTGGAGCTCCCCCACTAAGTTTATTCTTGTCTTGATTTTGTACAGCCTTAGTCACTATCACTGAATCTGTAAGTTCATTTAGTAGATGAGCAGTTTACAAAGAAAACTAAAATAAAAATGTAGGAGAAGCTTTCTCCTCCATTGACTTTGCCACAGGCGGAGGTGAGCACAGAGTAAGGTGGGCTTGCATGGATCTGCGCTGTTGTGGCTGTATCTCTCTGTGGTGCTTTCATTCAGCAGAAACCTGGAAGTGCTGGCAACACTTTAGTTTTCTTTCTGGATAATAGAATGTAAAAAATACCTCATGATGACTCAAACATAGCCCACGGGTTACTGTAAGATAAACTTACTACTTAGCTGTAATAAACACTTGTTCATAGCAAAACTTACTTTTCCTCCTTCCCTCAAAGTGTGATTCTCTGAGCCTGGCATCCTTTGTTTCCATACTTGCTGAGTCCCTAGAGAGCACTGTAACGAGTGATTTCTGTCTATCTGTGACAAGGATGAGCCTTCCCACTGCTGCCTGAGATGCGAGGATCAGATGAGATTCATCATGTGTTTTTATGCTGTCTCTACAATAAAGAATCTGCAGGACATTTTAGGGATTGATGTAACCACGCCATTTTTCTGTTAGACCTTTAGTGACACTGAAGACACTTAGTCTTTGTGGTTTTCAGTAAATACAAGAAGTGAAGCTTAGTACATGGTTTTGTTGACACATCAGGAGGACATAGAGAATCTAGATTGCTGTCATACAGGGAATTCATATTTTGGAAAACCACGATTCCTTTGCTGTGGCTGTGAGGTGAGCCTAAAGTATATCCTAATCAGTGCTGAAAATAATGGGTCTGGTTTTGCTAAAAGCACGCATGGGCTCAGTTACTGTTGCTCAGCTGCTGAACAGTAATTCATTATGCTACAGTAATGTATTGTTTGCTGTGATACCCATATGCTGGAGTAAAAAGTTATGGTTCTGGATTTGAAATGTAATAAAATAGCACTAGTAAGAAGCTAATTTCTTTTTCCACAGAGCTACTTTTCGGAGTAAAAGTTAACTTTTTAAAGACCGTACTGAAGAATAATGAAGTAAAGCTTTTCTGGGGGGGGAGGGGGGGAAATAAAAGGAAACGGTGAAGAAATAACTCTCTGTGCCAATAATCAAAGACATTTGTTTGAAACCAAATTTCTTCAGCAGAAATTTACGTGTATGTGTGTTTCTACTGTAATATAACACTAGTCTGTAGACTTCTGTATGGTCGTGTATGGAATGTAGTCAACCACTAGCAATCATTGTTTCAATTCACCATGCAGCCAATTAAAAGGAGAAAAGCAATACCATTTTTGGCATTAATAATGGCAGTGGAAGAGTTTTAGATGGAGACATGTCTTTTTTTTTTTTTTCCTGAAGATATGCATACATTGGTCTAATGGCATGGTCTTTAATTCCACCCTTAACAGTGTGGGAAGGTTTAGAGGATTTGAAGAATCCTTTCAGTTCAGATGAAGGCAGGCTCTGAGATATCTGCTGACTGATTTCTGTAAAACAGTGCTCTGGGGAGCAGCAACCTTCCATCAGTTAATGCCTCATGTTTTAATAACTAATGGCGGCACATACACACATTTTATCACAACTTACATAGAACATGTAAGATGAAACACCGAAGGAGAAAGGAGGAATTTGGAGGAATCATCAGAAAGTCATTTTCACATGCCTGACTGGAGTGGTAATTACATTTATGATGTTGTGGAAAGAAGGATATTTCAATGCAATGCTAATTTAATTTTATAAATACAGAGCTGTTTTGTCATGAACACAGATCTATTTGTATACTATTCCAGTAACATTGGAAAATTGTTGACCCTAAAACCTATGTAATTGTTAAAGCTTAGCAGCCTGTGTATTTATTTACAATTCGAATTCCATTTGCTTATTAACTGAAGATTTTTTAGCATAGTGTGTAGAGTGACTATATTAAGTATTCTGTGCATTCCCATGACACTATAGACCTAAGCTGTGGAACGATGACCTTTTCTTGTTTCTTATGAGCACATGTAAATTTTGGAGGAAGATAGGGGTTTGGGGGCTCGGTCTGAAGGAACAGATTCAATCCTCTCTGCAATCCTGAGTGCGCCTTTCCAGCTGATGATTTTGAGCTAAGAAGTGACCTGAGGTTCGCTGAGTACTGTTGACTGTTGGTTCAACACAAATATTCAAAGCATGATCTTCATCAGTGACTCAGTACCTATGCCAGTACTATAGAAAAAGTTTAGGTTACAATGGTGCATTCACCATCACGATTACCACTTAAAATAAAAAAAATATTTGACTTCTTCCTCAGCAGAGCTATCCAAGAAGACCTGCATGTTCTGACATAGTCACCAGAATATGTCAATACAAGTGTTCTTCTTTTCGTAGAGTTGTGGAATCACCAAACCATAGAGCGGTTTGAGTTGGAAGGGACCTTTAAAGATCATCTGGTTCCAACCCCCCCTGCTGTGGGCAGGGACACCTTCCAGTAGACCAGGTTGCTCAGAGCCCCATCCAGCCTGGCCTTGAACACTTCCAGTGAAGGGGCACCCACAACTTCTCTGGGCAACCTGTTCCAGTGCCTCCCCACCCTCATGGTAAAAAATTTCTTCCTTGTATCCAGTCTAAATCTACCTTGTTTCAGTTTAAAGGTGTTGCCCCTTGGCCTGTCACTACAGGCTTTGTTAAAAAGTACCTGTTTTAACTCAAAGTATTAGGCCTTGCAATGTAGTGCCATATTATACTCTAGAATACTTTTAAAAACTATACCTAAGATTTGCCATCAATAGTAATGAGTGCCATGATATTGTGTGGCTAGGGTGAGAATCATTAGGCTAAAAGCACAACAGCAAAGATGTAAAACTGGTATATCAGAGCAACTTATTTTTTTCTAAGTGCCACGTAATGAACTTCGCTGCTTTTGAAGCTCACACTAGTGTTAGTGATTTTGTATTTGCATAGACACATAGCAGAGAACTTAAATGCCATCATACGAGCTACTAATGTTTCAAACCAAATAACAGGGCCATACATTTGACTGGAGAAGAAATTTGACTAAATAGTTTATGGGACCCTTGTGAACCAAAGATTATGGTAGTTTTGCCTTTAGGTTCATCACTGATGTAATGGAATGATTTTTTACCTGTTTGCATATGATGCCGCTTTCATACTGGGGTACCATAACGCGATTGCAGAATAATGGACCAAAAAATTCAAGCTTTCACTGACGCCCTCTTATTTTTCTGACCGTTACTATGGAACATGAGCATGTATTTCAGTTCAGAAGACAGAGTAACAATATGCCCCTGCTGGAGTCAGGAGCCAGATTTCCGTCAGTGATGCAAGTAGTGATTTACAGGTATCTCTGTATTAATGGCAGGGAAGTCCCCATCCTTGAGGCAGTATGTAGGTATGAGGTTGTCAGTCAGTACCTTCAGACGTTACTAGTTCACTCTGGAGAGGATGCCCTGCAGGCTGAGCAGGGCTACGTACTGGATCCCCGACAGGCATTGTTTTCTTCTGAGTCATAGCTGCTGCAGGCTGTGGTGACAGCTGCTGACTTTGCAAATAGCTGGTCTGTTCGAGGATGTTAAAATATCATCTCTTCATTACTGGTCTTGCTGCTGTGGAGTATCACCCTGGTAAATCTTGTAATGGAAATAAGTCTGCTCACTTCGTTCCCTACAGGCCCAGCAGGAAGGTTTGATTAAAACAGCTGATGACCTTGAAGACTGGACCAGTGTGAATGAGGGAGGGCTCATACAGTCTCTGTTGTTAGCAGGGCTCTGCAAGGGGTAACCTGCAACTGATGGGTTATGAGGAGCAACCAGGGGTGGCAGCAATTTCATCCTACACCGCTGGATCTGAAAGAGGATACACATGTGCAGAAAAGCTTGTTCTTACTCAAGAGTGCTATTACTTCAATTTATATTGGTATGGGAAAAAGAATACAACTTCCCCTTCTCCAAACACAATTATTACTAGTATGATTTTGTATTTTAGCTGTGAGCTGTGCCAGTGTAAGGAGTTTTAATATCCAGATTGGTATCTCTGTGCTAGGAGGTCTGTATTCACCTGATAGTTTTGCTAAAAACATCACACCTTTTACTGAAATTGTTATGTGGCTGGAAGAAAACAAGCCTTAAAATTTACATAGGTAAGCGTTTGTGTGGTTTCTCAGTAATGTTGCTCTAGATAGAAAAGTAATTTTAAATGTTAAAATATAATATTTTTTTGAGTTGTGTAGGCTGCTCATAATAAATGTAGTAGAATAAATAGGACAGAAATTTGTTTTTATCTTTGTTGCAGAGTACAAATATTTAAAAGGTGTCTCAATCCTTTGCTGACTGTGTAATGGTTTGGTTTCTGGCCTGCAATTTGCAAAGACTCAGAAAAGGAAGTGAAAAGTATTTTACAAATTGAATTAGTTTTAGTATCTAACAGACTTGTTGCAACATCTGTACAGGAGCCTGTGGAGAACATGAGTGTTCTGAAAAGAAAAGCTTCATTCCTGCTTAAATGCGATTGTAGGTTTACTTGTTTGGCATCAGTGAATGGAGTGGCCTGGCACCTCAAGACTCACGACTAGGAGAATAGTGTACTTCAGAATGACTGTAGTTTGCAGATGTGGGTGTTTTGGTTTTTTTAGTTCTGTATATGATTAGATTCATTAATACGTTTTTTTTTTCTTTTCAGATTACATTGCAAAACCATCATGAGATACGTAGATTACATAACATTTGCTGAAAAGATTGTATGTTGTCGGGGGTAGAAGGGGATTTCAGAAGCATTTCAGTATCAAGAGACAATTTCGAATCACGACATCTTGCTTCACAGGAAATTCCCTCATGAACTGTATTAGCACAATGAAGACTACTGCTGTCTTTGCATCACATGTTTAAATTAACTCCTCAGCCACAAATGAAAGGTTATAAAGGTAACAAACAATAAAACAAAGAAGAAACTGTACTTTCTGTATTTGTCAGATGAGGAAAAAAGATAAATACTATGATGATGAGATTAATATGGCTAGGTGTGGATAGGGTTTATATTATCATGCTCTGTGCAATTTGAAGGGGGTTTTGAGGGAATGAGGAGCTGCCAGCAGGTGTAGTTTTTTATTTGTGATGATGGGTCTGGCAAGTGAAGAAAAATACATACATGACATAATTTCTCTGATACTAACAGTGCTGAGCATGCTTACACCTGCAGATTGTCCTGCACTTACGGTTACAGCGATAGTATCAGCTGGATAAAAAAGAATTACATACACGTTTCTCCACGGTCTTTACAACGCTAATTGCAACTGCTTATGCTTCTCTGCTGTCTACTGTTGTCTATGCTGATGAGCGTTACTAATGTGACTAATTTTCCCCAAAGCAGTATTTACGAGACTCTTATGCTGCACTAGGGAAAGAGGCTGTCCTAAGGGTGTTCAGGACCTCTGGTGAAATAGTTTTCAGCAGTAACACATTCTTTGAAAGTATTGACAATTCACAGAATATAGGGCCAGTACTTCACATTGTTTTTGCTTCTTGCTGACAGTTTTCCTTCCTGTGTCCGCAAAGAAATGTCATTCATCCTGGGGAGTACAGGAAAAGGCAGAAAGGTGAAAATAGTAATGCCAAGGACAGGAAAAGGATGGGAAACTGAAACTCTATTAAGCAAAACTAAGACTTTTTGACATTTCAAAACACAGTCAATGATTTAGCGGCTCAATATGTTATTTGTCCCCAGCTTTCTCAAACTGGTAAGTTTCTAATGTGTCCCTTATATTTTATAGTACTAGGACAAAATATCTAATAAGTGGGGAGATGTAGTAGACAGCAAGTCTAATCTGGGGTATGGTGATGGTTCTCAGAGAAGTAAAAAAACTAATTCTAATACTAACTCCAGGAGCAGCTTTGCTTTGTTTTGTTTCTAGGCAGGAGATACCTGGAGACATGTTCAAGGTCAGATTTAAGTGTCGTATTGACTAAGGAGACATTAGAAGGTGGTACGTTCTCCCAATACGCACCCAGGAGAGAGTTTTACGATGTTAGGTTTTCAGAAGATGTTAATGACCTGTATTGTAGAATTGGTAAAGCCGTGAGACAGGTGTCAAATGTGCATCCACATTTGATGCTAGCTGTTACGCAAAAAATATAACCTATAGCATCTCCATCTCAAAAAATACTCAAAATGAACATGAAAAGAGTTGTAGATCCCACACATGCTGTCAGTCACCTCACATGGTGTTCGTAATTCCACAATGACATTTTTTCATTTAATGAATGAATCAAATATGTAAAGAGTCGCCAAGTAAGTTGCAGTACAAGAAACAGGTAGAATATACAGCAGGATGTGGTAGGAAGAAATACGACCTTTATGGGAATAGGTTTTTGGCTTGTCCATAAGTGAAGGCTAGGTGGAGAGCAGAGGTTAGAATAATACCACCTCTGAAAAGTACCCTCAAGGTGAGCGCTAGGAGCTGAATGGCACTACATTTCTGTGACTTGCCTGTGTCACAACTACCAGCTGATCTAAATTTGTAGAAATACTTCTTCCATCTTAAAACCACAATGAATGGATCTTAGAAAGCCATCTTTTCTCTTTTGGTACTTGGAAGGAGTAGCTATGACTAAGAGCAGTTTCTTAGGTGTGTAATGCTCCAGGCATTGCCAAAACCACAGTGTGGTTTTGAGTGTGCAACATCTGGTTGCTCCCTCCACAAGGGAGCAGACTGGTAAGAGAGGGCAGGACAGACATCTGTAGCGACGTTAACTGGTGTGAGCTTCTCTTGGTTAAAGGACAGTCTTCTAGTCTGGCATGCTGTGTGGTCAGCAGCTGGGAACACCACCACTTTCATTTCAAGTGGCCTTGTGTAAATGACAGGGGACTTGTAGGTGTCAAAATTCATCGTTCTCTTCCTTAACCACAGAAATCTTACGCAAGTTGAGATCAGGCAATCTAGATGCCATAAAACTGAGTAGGGAAAGTGTTGGGCAATGCCTGCTGACATCAGTATCGCTAGACATAGACTGTATGTGACTGCTGTCAGCTGAAGTATGTAAACTTTACTGAGCTGTAATGTGCTGCAAAAGTTAGTCATGCTGGAACCCTAGAAAAGGTCTCATGAATGGAGTCCACCACTGTGGCATTCAATACCCAAAACAACTGAAAAGGCAAAAGTTTCCTCTAGGTGGGCATGTCCAGGTCGGTAGGGTCATCATCAAGCTGAGCGTTGTTTTGGCTCTGGAACCTGCTGCTCTTCAGAAGAGCTAGAGCCTTAGTGGAGAAGGGGAACTCTGGTCAGGGTGCACGCATGCTGTAGCGTTAAATCTGTAAAGCGATGCCTGGCAGAAGGCGGCTGAAAAACTCTGTCAGGAGTACGAGGATGGGGGGCTAAGTGGTCTAAGGTAGTACTTCCCAAAGTTTCTGACTGATGGATGCCTGTTAGCTTCATTCTTTCTCTGGTAGTGCCACTGAGCTGTTTTGTCCAACCTTTAAAAAAGATACTGTTGAAAACAGCGTTTTTATAGACTTTTGCAGCGCAGCCTTAGAGCGTTTAGCCTGGCCTGGTGGGCCATACTTTGGGAGTGCCTTCTTAAGGGGAATTCTGGTCTTCTTATTGTAATAAAGTTCTCGATTTATTGTCAGAAGACAAACTCTTTTGGGGATTCTGCTCTATTGTCATTTGACATGGTGACTGTCGGGGATTGTGGTTGGTTTAGAGGCATATGGGGGGTATTGGCCTATCACAGATTCCCTGGGAGCTGCTGTGTGCCATGGGGGGCCTTGGAGTCTATTCTCTCTTGCAGGAGGAGCATGCTCTGCCACCCTCAAGGAACAATAACATTCAGACAAAGAACATTTTTTCCAGATCTCTTTTGCAAACATGGAGCTGAATGTAGAACCCTTTCTGAGCCAAGAGGGAGCTGCAGATTTTAGTATATCTGCTCTACCATGAAGCTGGGACGAATATTGGGCAGAGGGTGACATTTTGGGACCATCTGAGTGCAGGTGCTTCTTGCTAGTCTAAAACCAGGCAAAATCTTCTGAACCCTAGGCAGAAGGTTTTCCATCCTTGTTAAAAACTTCTCCACTGAATTGTGGAGACATGGGTAGTAAAAGCCAAAGCACATAGAAAAGCAGAATGGAGTGCTCTGAAGCTGCAGGAGGAAGTCTGATTTCTGAGTGAATAAACTACTTCTGATGGAATTCCAGGATAGCCACTGCATCACTGAGGTCAGTTGTGAGTCTGGACCAGGTGTGGAATGTATGGGACGAAGACACAGACATATTCTTTCAAGTGGTATCTTTTTAGAGGGTGGTCAAACAAGACAGAATGAGCGGACGTGCCAGTTCATCATTAACAAAAATTGAGATCCTCTACCCTTCTCTCCCTTTCTTTTCCCATCACATACTTTGTGTTTTCTCTGACACTTGTGTTCTTCAGGAAACTGATTTAATTCACTTAAATGACAGACCAGTTATGCCATTTATGTTGTGGGTAGTTTTCTGAAATTTCAGTCAATCAAATCAGGTTGTAGAAGAGACTGATGCTACAGATATAAACCTTGACAGTGGATTATGCAGTTTTGACCAGGGGAGGAGGAAGATAGGAGCTGGAAAGAGAGAAGCAGCAGCAGAAGAAAGGGGAAGACAGACTTCATACTTTAAGCTGCGGGGAACCATTTGTTGGGTTTATCTACCCATCAAACTTATGCTGTGGCTTTATGCCACTTAAAACAATTTTTCCAATTAAAATTGAAGAGTTTTCCTTACTAATTTTTGTAAATGCCTTCTTTTTTTCCTTTTTTTGCTCACATGAGGAACTGATAGATAAACTATATTTTTAGCTCTTCATGTGGCTGAATTTTTCTGAACTTCACTGAATTTTGTGACTTACATGTTGGTCTTCTCTTGTTTCATGAGGCATGTTGCATGTTTTCTGTAATTATTTTGTTTTCACGTGAATGATTTCATTTCTAATAAAATCTTCAACTAAAGAAAAAAATAGACAAGGAGAATTTAAACAGCAGGAAAATACTGAGTATCAGCCATATGGGACTCAGATTTAAAATGCGGGGTAAACTTCACTGCTTTACTGCATGCAGTTGTTCCTGTGGGCATTCAGATTAGAGAAGAAGAGACGGGCCATAAATACAATGGTCTTTCGAAGCAAAGACTAGTAGGGGAAGGCAGGTCAAATATCAACCAACAATTTTAGCCTCAGTCCTGTGAGGGTTATAGACAAACAGCTAAATATAGGAGCATTCTCCTAAATTCAGACAAATTAATTAAGGCCAGAGAGAATTTTATGTAGTTCAGAGCCCAGTAGGAAAAGCAAAGTCATATAATTTCATAAGTATGATTTCTTGTTCTCAGTGAACAAATTGACTTGAGTGACTGATAACTTCAACACTCTGTTGACCAGAACAAAAACCTATCCCTTTCACCCAAGACTGTAGAATTTTCTTCACCGTTGAAGGTCCTTCTTTCTATGACAGAACCTTGGGAAAACCCAGGTTTTAAATTTTGGAGCATTAGACTTCCTAAGTACTCTGTTCTTTTAAAAATTATGTTTCTCAAATGATAACAAAATCCACCAACAGCTAGACCCCTTTTTATTGGTACAGGCGTTAGTGGTGCAGGGATCCTGCACTTAGACTTTGTAACATCTGTTGAGGAGTGGTTTTTCTGTGCTGACACTGAGTAAGAAGACAGAGACTGAAAAAAGAACTGTAAGAATGACGTATCTTTGCAGCCAGCTCGCACCATTGGCCGCATATCCCTACCACTGGCCCTTGGTAACCTTTTGCATACAGATTCGATGCGGCTATTTCAAGGTTCCTTTTCCCCCTACGTGCCAACTCATAGCTACGCTTGCTCTTTGGATGGGACTATGGGGTTTTTTGTCGTTAAATTGTTGTTACTTAAAAGTAAATGAAAATTTTCAGTGGATGCTGAAATGGCTGACAATGAGAAGGGACCAGGGAGGGGCTACAGCGCTGTGACTTGGGGGCAGCGAAGGTGTGACCTGCATAGTCAGAGACCCTGGTACCAGGGAACAGGGGGATGACGATGGGGTCATGCAGAGCAGCAACCGGAGAGGAAGAATGGGAAATGCTGTTATGAGATGCACATTTAAGTTAGATGCTGTTATGAGGAGCATGAGGAAAAGGGGGGATTGGGAATGTGGCGTGTTACAGCAGTTGTACTGCTTTAATCTGTCAGTGTGGTGTGACAGCGGATGAAAGGGATCCACATTTCTGCCATTTCTTACACATTCTTGTCATATTGGCTGGTGTGCAGGAATATATCAGAGCATTCATTTAAATTTTTTTATATATATCTGAAATCTGCTCTAGAGGAATTTGTAGGTCCTTCAGCGTCGACATTTTCTCCCTTTGTCTCTGTAAAAGCAAAGATCAACCCACAACCTTTCATATTTCTTAACTAATTTTGTATTGAGATGTTTATTACATCTTTCTTGCCTGGGGAAAATCCCATTTGTCTCGAGCACACAGTAGTTTCTTCTGTTTCCTGTGAAAAGCTGTTCTTCTCAGTAGGCTGTGCTTCAAAGATATTTGCTCTAAAATGCAGGCTCAACAAAAGCCATGCAGTTTACTCTATCCTATCTGCTTTGAGCAATTGCATAGTAAGAGCTTCTAAAACAAACAAACAAGCGTTCTGAAAGCTGAGTATCTTTGTAAAGGTGCTAATGGAGAAGTGGAAAAGAAATCAAGTTGATGATTTTTTTTAACCTACTTTTTAAACCTGTTTTAAACTTCAAGTAAGTAGAAGGGTTGGAAAGGGAGAGTGAAGAAAAGGATCTCCCGCTTTCTATTTCTCTTTCCAGCTTGTTTAGTCTGTCCATGTGCCAGCTCAGTGTGGGTATTCAGTTTCACTCTTTTCATAAGAGTTTTATACAGACATGCACTGATTTTTTTTATTTCTATGATTATTGCGTATGTTATTAAGGGATGTGAAGCCTGTTAAAAAGATAGAGGATCCATACTGTAAAGCCACAGAAAATATCCCAGGGGATTTAGGGACAGATGTGGGATTTACCCCATTTCAAACCAACTCTAGATTGATTAGATATCAGCATAACCTAGTCCTTTTGAAGAGATGGCTGCTACAGCCTGTACGTCTATGAACTGCTCTAAGGGTGCCTCCAGGGCACGATAAACTACCTTTGGCTGATACTAGGAGTAGGTTTACAACTTCTGAGTCCAGCAGCACACACCCCCTTCTTGTCATGTATGCTGGGTAACATATGATGGGGGGGATGGAGTAATGATTCTCTAGATATCTGATCAATCACAGGAAATAGCTGGCACAGAGTCATTGCTAATCTTTAATCTGAGATCGGTTGCATGGGAGAATTTTCTTACTTCTTCTCTCCATGGTTATAATCTGGCCTGGAGTATTTTTACTCTAGATAACATCTGATAAGAGATTAGGAATGTGATAAGAAGCTGTTTTATATGAAATTTAAGAGGCCATTAACATTCCATTGAATTGTAAAATTGTGAAGCTAAAAACAGCTCTCCTGGTGTTCTGCACAGATGCAATAGCAGATCACTGAGTCACAGGAAATGATTCAGTCAACATTTCTAAACTTTCAATGTGTGTTTTATGGAAGAAACTTGATGTAAATGTTTAGACAGTTATGGTTTTGGAGATAAATATTGCAATTTTATGGAGTTTGACGTACCAGAGTCGTGGTGCATAGTTGTCAATTTACTGAACATCTAAAGCTGTTCAATTATTATATTCGGTTCCAAAGTGGGATGTATTTTCTTTGGCTAATGAAACGTTATGTCATATTTGGGCATAACAGACTACACATCAGAAAATCAAAGGAAAATTGATTTTTATTGACCCGGGATTCCCTCTGCACTGCTGCAGGAGAGCTTGCATAGGCTTACATGCAGTTCTCTGTAGTTTCTTGTCTCCTCATCCTGTACATGCAGTGCTTCAGTGAAATGACCTCTCATGACAGGTTATCCTCTGCCCTGACGATCTCACTGGGATAAACTGCTTTAGAAGGTTAAGTTAAAATGTTTCTTTGCTCCTGATTTTAATTTCATTAATTGCAACAGACAGAGTGCTGACAATTCAAAATTCACTTTTTTTTATGTTGGTTACTTGCAGTTAAAGTGTTTCTTGTACTTTTCAGATATTTTATTTCAGTAAGATTTTCTTAAATGTTTACTTGGTAAGAATTTGAATGGACCTGCTGTGTGCTATGGCTTAAATATCATGAAATCAGTATTTGGGTTACTGTGTAAAACACTTATACATAGGTATGCGTTTGTGAATCTGATTTAGCACTAATAAAGCCAACGTAGGTTCTCTGGATTTACGCTGATTTAACTGAGACCAATCCAGGCCTAAATATTAATATTCGAAATTGCAATATAAGCAGTGAGGCAGGCACTTAGGGTTTGTATTACTTCTTGTCATTAAATATCCCGTGGCAGGACTTTTAAAAAAGACTTGTTAGCACCAGCATGATAGACAAATTCTAGCTTCATCCATATAATTTCCAAGTGCCTAACTTGTCCTTACAGGAAAATAATCCCAGGAGACAGCTTCTGCAGATGAGCAAGTGTCTGTTGGTGTGTGGGAATCGATACTTGGACCAGAGACGGTGTAAGAACTACAGGGTGTCTAACGTTTCTGGCTGGAACAGGTGAGGACAGGCATGTCAAAGTCAGTATTGTCTTTGTGGTTCTAGATTTCCACCCAGAGGTGGGCTAGGCTAGTCCAAAATGGAATGAGACATTCCTCTTTGGATGTCCCTGCTATGTTGAATGGTCAGGATGAATCAGCCACCCCAGACAGCGCAGGGTGTGTGGAGACCAAAGACTGTGGTTCGATCTGAGCGATGCTATGCCAGGGGCTGGCAGGGGGCTGTGGGGTGGCTGCGGGGAGGAGAGACCAGGGCTGCCCCATGCTGGACACAGCCAGCTCCAATGGACCCACCGCTGGGCACGGCTGAGCCCCGCAACCACGATAGCAGTGCCTCAAGGAAAGCCTGTGTGAGAAAGGGCAAAACCCTGCCCGGAAGCGAGGGGTGAGGACAAAAGTGAGAGAAACAGCCCTGCGAGGGCCGAGAGGAGAGCAGCAGGAGGGGAGGACGTGCTCCAGGCGCCCCAGCAGACACTCGCCTGCAGCCCCTGGAGAACACCATGGTAGAGCAGGTGTTTCCTTGCAGCCTGTGGAAAGAACCATGGTGGAGCAGATGTCCGCCCTGAAGCCAATGGAGGATGCCGTGCTGCAGCAGTCTTATCCTGAAAGAACTGCAGCCCAGGTGAAGGGCCCAAGCTGGTGCAGTTCATGAAGGACCGCAGCCCGTGAAGAGGACCTGGGCTGGAGGAGGGAGCAGCATGAGGAGGAAGGAGCGGCAGAGAGGACCTGTTATGGACCGACCACTGCACCCATTCCACATCCCCCTGTGCTGCTTGCAGAGGAGGAGGAGGTAGAGGAGTCAGGGATGAAGGAGTGAAGGTGAGCCTGGGAAGAAGGGAGGAGTGAGGAGAAGGTGTTTTTACTTTTGTCTTTGTTTCTCAACATCCTATTCTATTCTTAAAGGGCAATAAATTAAATTAATTTTCCCCGAGTTGAGTCTGTGACAGTAATTGGTGAGTGATCTCCCTGTCCATGAGCTTTCTCATTTTATTTTCTCCTCCTCTCCTGCTGAAGAAGGGGAGTAAGTGAGCAGCTGGGTGGGCAACTGACAGCCAGCCAAAGTCGAGCCAGCACAAATGCACTTTATTGTATGTGGGAATCATGAATATTCTATTTCAACCAAATACATGCTATGTAATTCCTGATGATGACGTCTTTGATGTCAGGTTGTTTTTGAGGGAGATGTAAAGAGAAGGAGAGAAGGGAAGCAGACCTAATATTGAATAGATACTCAAATGGAAAACCAAGCACAAGTAGCTTTCATTGAAAATCGTCTTGATAGGTTTGTAATGACAAGGTTTCTTGATTTTTTTTTTTTTAATTTCCGGGGTGAATTTTCTAAGTAAAGCCAATAAACAGTTGAAAACCCCACAGTGCCAGTGGCATGTAGCAAAAAAAATGAAAGCTTTAAAAATGAAAATATTTCCTTTGTTCAACAGCCTGTAATAGCTAGCTCTGAAAATTCAGTCCTGAAGCTTTTGCATTTTCTTTTAAAAAGTTTACACTAAGTATTAATGTGGCCACTTGGGATTGCACACAGTCTCCTTGAAAGGACAGAGAAATGTATCCTACTAGGGCTTATGCTATGTATTCAGTTTTGTAATTTATAGCATCTTTTTTTGAAAACTGCAATATTCTCCCTGAAATTTCACAGGCAGCAGTTGGCCAGAAATTATTTTCACAACAAAACAAAAAATTCCTTAAGATTTGCTGATATATGCAATTAATTGAAATGTAATGAAGCTACTGTTATTTAACTTGTCAAACTTGCATTTCTCACTTACCTATAAATCCTTTTCAACATACCTATTTCCAACTAATGTTCACTTTTCCTGCAGAGTCCTTATTACTACTAACATCAGATTGACAAAGTAAATAATTTAAGGACTGTCATAGCTAAGATTTAATATGGAAATTGTTGAAAATGTATACACATAGAAAGTGCTGTGACTCGGGGCTTATCAGACTAACTCAAGAGACAAATGTTGATTTTTTTAGTATACAGCTTCTGTAAATTCTTACGGGTCTGTCAAAGCCAAAGTAGTTACAGCAGCAAATGTAAAATTATATGTGACAGGTGGAAGACAGTGAAAAAGAAATTCTGTGTGAAAAACAGGACAGACTTCTTCGTCTCTCTTTTTAACGTAATCAGATTTTAAATGTATTCTGAATTATGTAATCCGCCTCTTTAAGCTAAATTGTAGTAAAGCGAGTCTGCAATAGTAGAGCAAAACAGAAAGGAGGAAAATGTCAAGCTCCTGTTTCAGAACCAATCCTTGGAATTATCTGTCATAATGAAGTGAACAGAAATTTGGCAAGGACGAATGCCACACCCTGCGCCTCGGAACGAGGGACCCCACAGAGGAGCACAGGCTGGGGACAGAGTGAGCAGCTCTGCGGAAGGGACCTGGAGGGCCTGTGGACATCAGGTTGGGCAGGATCCAGCAACAAGTCCTGGCAGCAAGGGAGGCCAGCAGCATCCTGGGCTGTAGCAACAGGCGTGCGGGCAGTAGGTGGAGGGAAGTGATTAGTCCCATTTACTCAGTGTCTGTTGGATCATATTTGGATACTGTGTTCAGCTTTGGGCCCTTGAAAACACGAAAGACACTCGCCCCGCAGAGGGAGGCTGAGGGAGCAGGGCTTGTTCAGCCTCAGGAGGAGACTCTGTTGGGGGACCCTAACAGCAGCATTCCCCTACCTGTGACAAGGCCATCAAGAAGATGGAGCCTGGCATTTCTCAGTGGTGCAATGTGGGAGAACAAGAGGCGGCAAGCAGAAGCTGAAACAAGAGAGGTTCACACTGGGTGTGAGGAGGAACCTCTTCACCATGAGGAGACTCCGATACTGGAGCACCTTATCCAGAGGAGGTCACACGCTCTCCATCCTTGGAGGATTTTGAGGCCAGATTGACTGAAGCCCTGAGTGACTTCAAGGCTCACTCTGCTTTAAGCAGGACATTGGACTTGGTGACCTCTTGAGATCCCCTCTAACTTGAATTATCCTCTGATTCCATGTGATTTTATTATTATTATTATTGCTATTTTCTTTTCTATAAAAGGCTGTAAAAAGTGACTTTTCCAGAGTTTACTTTCAGTCTCATTTCAGTCTTACATACTTTTCACTTGCGCTAAATGTGATTTGATACATGTGAAACAAATTGTGTCTGACACAGAAGACTTCAAAGTTTTTGATTCTATGATCTCAAGACATTTAGATACCTACGTATTTTTCCTCAAATAAACATACTCCTCTGCTCATTTTGGCATCTCCCCTGTTTTAATTCGTAATTAAATGAGTGGAGCATGAGTTCTTTATCAAATAAATACTTATTTTAGAAATTAAGGGTATAATTTGAAAATAAAAGTTGATTTTTGAGTTGAACAGATTACTTGTATTCAAGAACTATTCATTATCTATTTTCAATTTATGTCTTGGCTGTATAAAAGGATTTAAGAATATATTCCTGAACTTGTCGTTAGATGCAGTAATTCTGTTTTCTGGTTGGAAAGTTACGTTCTTGAACAGACCTTACAATAGGCTCAAGTGAGCTAAAAATAAACTCCAGGCAGTTGATATTAACTGGGTAATAACAGGCAACAGCAGAAAGCAGTATCCAGCTATGATGAAAACAGGAAGTTCATTACACAAGCTGCCCTTTCCAGATAGGTATGAATTCTTAAAGGCTTAACTAAAATAATAATCCCTCAAAGTTTTTAATAAAAGCAGAGAGTTGCCTATTGTTCACAGCTCAGAGGAGACAAAAAACATGCACCCCAGTACATTGTGAAAGATCTGCTGTGTTCTGGGAAACAACGGTGTTTCCATTTAGTTATTGGTAACCCTGATTCCAATTTTAAGTCACTGTGGATTTGGTCCGGCAAAGGGCTGAGCATCTGAGCCCTGTCCAGCAAAGCCACGTAACACCGTTAAGCCTGGGAGCGTGGTGAGATTGAAATGCATAAGCTGCCCCTGATTGACTGGGGTCAGGACTGAGCGCTGAAGCTATCTGTGCTCCAGCATCTCCCAGGAAACCACGTTCCTCCTCTGAAGCAGTGGTGTCCTCTCCACCTTCTCCTGGCAGGTGTAGGTGGCCACAGGGTCCTTTCCGTGGAAGTTACGAGTGAAGCGCTGGCTAGATCTAGACCACTCCTGGAGAGGTTTTGCTGGAGGCATGCAACTCGTTTTATTGCTGTGGTAAGAGGCAAATGGAAGGAACAGCTCTCCTGCTGTCCACCTGAGGTATCTAGAGAAGATCTGCATTTTATCAGCCCCTTTATATATATATATATATATATATATATATATTTTTTTTTTACCCACTGTATGCTGCTTCCCGCTGCATGTGCCAAACGTTGATTGGAGTACGCAAGTAGGGTGTTTTGGATGCAGGACCATCTCATTCACGTTTCGGGGGGCTTAACACTTTCCCTGATGTATGAAGGGACAAATTACAGCAGTTCAGCATGCCATGTTTTGGAAGTGCCACGCGCTGGGGACCCAGCCAGACCGCAGTGACGAAGGGTGTCGTCCCTGCCACCCTTTCACCGCCCCGTGCCCCGCGCAGCTGGGATGCCTCTGCGAGGAAGCTCTCGCCCACCTTTCGGGAGAGCACTCGTCCGCGGCGTGGCTCTGCTGCTGCGGCCTGTGATAGGAACCCGTCTGTACACAGTAAATGTGGTGCAGCACAACCCTCTCTCGCCCTGGGTTTTCAGCGTGCGTTTGCATGACAAAAGAAATGTCAGCGTCTATTTCTCTTGCCAAATGAAATCAGCTTAGACTTTTATGTTTGCTCTAATTTGGGCGCTTTTAATCTAATGCTGCCCATCCAATAAAATGATCTCTGAAATTAAGATGTTTGAAAGTCAGAATTGACTGTTTCCACCCAGCAGGATAGATCGCAGCCATGTTATTAAATAATGACAATGTTGATTTACTTGTAACAAATTCTTCATAGAAGCTAAGTACATTAGGCAGTCTATGCAGATAATACTGGTATTAAATCCAGACCCATGGACGAACTACTGCCATTATGCTCTTATCACACAATTTTGGTTCTCAAACTGGGAAAACTGGTACTTTGTGTATTAACTTAATGACTGTATAGTCTGCAACATCTCCTTATTGTGTTTCAGAAATACATAACTATAATGATTCTTGTGATATACGACAGGAGAAAGCTTCTTTGCAAACTTGAGATAAGGCTTCCTTTGGAATCTCCTCAGGTTTGAAAATCGGAAGTCATATCTATCACTCACTGCTTAATTTGTCTATGTTTAGTCATGGATTACAATAAGTACTTCCACTTCAAACCACGTCTTGCTCCAACATATTTCTTTTTGCTGCCACTCTCGCTGTGCTAAGTCCAGCTTGGATTGCTGTGCCTGGTACAAACACATGGAAAGATGCAGTTCTCTCAAGCTTGAAGCCAAATTGGAAAGCCTCCAAGTGAGGGGAAGGAGGAGAAAATGATGACATCTGTGCAAAATTATCACAGTGACCTGTTGGTCTGACATCTTTTTGGTGTGTAGCACTTTATTTACATTAAAAACATCTAGTTTCAACATTTTGTCAAGGCAATTTTCATGATAATGATGTGGATAAGAGGATTGTTGGGTTTTGCCATGGGGGAGAAAAAAAAGAGGAAAACTAGGAATGCGTGAAGGGATGAGAAAGCATGTGTTCCATTGGGGACAGTATGGACACATGGACAGTAAAGCTGAATGACTGATGTGTCACAGAGGTGAAGGAGGAGGAGATGATGGTGACAGGCAATCATCAGTGACACAGTTCAGTGGCAGATCTGCACCTCTGGCCCATATCTTGCTGTTCCCTTCTGCAGTAAGGGAAAGAAGCTGCTGGATTTCTTGTCCCGGCATTCTTTCATTTTTTGTCTTCCGTGTTTGCAGTCTATTAAGTAATTTTTTTCTAACAGATAATTCTTAAGCATCCCCTTTATTTCATTAACTTGCCAAAGCAGGCGTAACACTGAATAGCAATGCTTATGATTTTTTTCTTTGCATTTTTATACCGTTCAGATTCAGATTACCCTGGCTGCTATTTAGGTCAGAATGTGTGGGGACACAGCTGCTGAAATTTTCTTTCAAGGAGCTTTTTTAAATACTAAGGAAGTTGGGATGTGACTGGCAGAGGAACTTTACCAGGTGTCTCTAACTTCTTTTTGCTTTCTTGTGAAGGACTCCCTTTTCAGCTTATGGGTGGATTTTGAAGGCCTCGGGAATTCTCCATTCCCCCATCTGCCTTCAAAAACCATAATTAAGCTGCAAAGACTTAAGGCCTGACACTAAGATGACACAGTCTTTGTGGTTTTGACAGATTAATATGGAGAAATGCCAAATAAGAGAGTTGGGGGTGAGGTCCTGTCTCTGAAGGGCTGTTTTGTTGTCTCCTGCTGACTAAGAACACTGAGCAGGGAGAGTCAAGGAGGCCATCCTGACTGCAGATGCTTCTCTTTTGCAGAGGGCCTGTGTGAAACAGTGTTGCCGTGGATTGTGGTAGAAGGGACAAAAAAATAACCCCTCAGCTGCTGTTGGGAGGCAGTGGGCAACAATGGAAAGGCAAGTGCCTAAAGAAAGGCATGGGATGGGGAAAGAGCACATCTGGAAGGAGAAGAGATAGAAGTAAAGCTGTACCTGCAAATGACAGGGTTAATTAGAATTTTAACATGTTAGGGTAGAGTTGGGGGTGTAGTTATTATTTTCCAAGATAATTTTTGGAAGGACTGAAACAATTATTCACCTTATACAGTTTTCTATATGCTTTATGTATACAACCCTTGAAATACTTTACCAAAATTTAAAAAAGAATCTTAAAACAATTCAATCTGAAATGTCAACAAGCTAATGAAAATTTTTCATGAAATTACAATTTCCTGAAAAATTTGTCAACTTGGTTCAAAATTTCCCAAAATTTCTCATAAAAAAACTTGAAACCTCCTCCTATTACATTCCCTAGTTTTGCCTACTGCAGTGCATTCCCAAATTATTGTAGATGCTAGTGTTTATCTGATCTACTATTATGCCAATTAATTAAATTTCAGAGACCAACTGAAGTTTTCCCTGCTAGTGAACTTCAGTGCTCATCACTTAATTTTTCCTTGATATTTGTGTAATACTCTCTTGTATCTCTCTAAATGATTCTGCTAATGAACCAGTGTAGAGTTTGCACATTTTAAATATTTGTTGTAGATGTAATCATAGCTTAGCTGTCATATAGCCAGCACTATACATGTATTCCTCTTTTCATCTTTCTTTTACTTCAGTATCCCCTAATTATTTTCATAGCTTTTCTTTGAACTTAAATCCAATTTGTCTGTGTTTTTCTGGTAATTAAGTGATGATAGCAGAAAAACATTTGGACAAATTCCACCTGTTATGTGAAGAATCGTCTCCTCTTATTTCTTTGAACCTGTCTCCTACTAGCTTGCTTGTGTTTGAGAAAACAGCGAGCACTTGACTTCTAGCCACCTTCCCACACATAGCTTGATCCATTTTGTTTTCTGTAACTCTTGTATGGTTTGTTTCCAAAATTACTTGCCCTGTTTTATTTTTGTATGGGAAAGAAGTTAGATTTATTCTGCTAGGGGTTTCTGGAGCAGTATGGTTTCCTTCATTAAGCAATAGACCCGTCTCTGGTTTTCTCTAAACTTCTGCTATTTATTTTGTTATAAATTCTTTACTTAATAATTCAGCAGTTTCTAATGCTTGCCCTTCATCTATAAGTATGCACACAGCTAATCTATTAAAATAATATTAGTGTGGCAAAGTGAGGCTCTCAAAGGAAAAACAGAGTTACAGTTGCTCAGGCAATATTAATTATGAGACCTCCTGCACTTGTATGATGTATCTTTAATTTATGATGATACTCGTCTTTTCTTTTACATAGGATTCTGTCTCACTAAATGTAAGGATGGATAACACTGAGTGACAAAAATCTTCCACATCTCCTCCTTATCCTTTAGCTGGAGCATCCTTATTTTACAGGCAAGGAAAATATGTGAGACGGAACTTTTAATGAGATGACAGAAGAAAATTTTGCTGACATTACGACAATGTCTATCAGTGTGGTGACTGAGCACTGGTTTTGTCTTCAGAGCGGGCCATGAAGATGCCTGGGAGAGCACATGTTGCGGTGACCTTGCCACAGAACTGAGCGGTCAGGTCACACCCCTGAAAGATAGCACCTGAAGAAAGACATACCAAAAAAGAGGACTGCAAAATATTTCTTTCTTGGGGCAGGAAGGGAAATCTGGAGATTTCTGTGAAATCTGTGGAAGAGGCAGGGATGGAGGTGAGTTCACCTGACAATTTCTGCTTCCTAAACTGTACATCTGCTGTCACCTTCAAGTCCCCCTGCCAGCTTCTTGTAATGTTTGAAGCCTTGTAGGAATCGAGGCAGGGACAGAATCAAGAATATTAAGTGCCCTGGTCTGTGTGTAAGTGCCATTCTTTCTGTGAGCTGTCAGGCAAGGGGGATATCGGAAGAAACAGGATATGAATGTGTAATTTAAACTAAATTGTTTTCCATGTGGGCGGGGATTGATTGAGCAGTCTTAATTCTGGACTTCCTAAGCCTTGAGTGCCAGATCCTAAAAATTATTCTTTGAATGTTAGTTTACCGAAAGAAGGATGAAAAGTAGTAAAACTTGTCACTTCATTGGAAGACAGAAGTTGGGCTTCTTCTCATTGCTTTTATGTATAATTCTAGCACCCTTGGTTTTTTGAATGGGTTTCTGCCAATTCATTTAATGAAATGAAGGCTAATTCCTCCAGTATCTATCTGCTATGGCTTGCAGGCCAAGCAGTGGAAGATGATGTGACTTATAATACACTGATAAACTCTCTATGATACAAAATACTCACTCTGTACACAAACATAGTAATTTTTGTTGTGTTGATTTTAGGGCTCATCCTGAGTTTGTCTGCAAAGCCAGCACTGGTGTCTGTTGGCAATGAGCCTGCAAGGGTGGCTTGAGGTGAGGCCAGCTGGTGTCATGCGTGATGTGCAGATCTCTCTGATATGATGAGTGTGTGTAGCTGTCATGTTGGACTGACAGCGTGTAACTGCTTTCTGTATGTTCTTTCTTTCTTAATATACAAGTAATGCTCTCAATCTGCTTAATAAATCATTGCCACTTAAAAAAAAAATCTTTCCTCTTCTTATCAAGAGGGACATTTATTGCAAGTGGGACAAAGTTAGGATGTGAGGTGCATTTTGTTACTCTCTTTCTCCCACCAGACCTTTCATTTCTCATTCTGAATTCAGCCATTCTATGACAATTATATGCTCACTCTGTGCATGACTGCAAGTGGTTACATGTCAGTTTTACAGCACTGTTTCCCCTTGCCTGTAAACCAGTACCTGCGAAGTGCTTCGTGCCCTCTTGCTTTCCTTCCCTGAGTACCTGGAGACCTGTGCCTCTGCTGCTGGAAAGAGCTGTGTGGCAAGAGGGACAGGGAAGGGCAGAGCCAGGCAGTAGGTGAGTACCAGCCAGTGCAACGATCAAGGTGCTTGTCTAGATAAATTGTGTAGTTGTTTTTTTCAGTATTTTTTCAAAAATAGCAGACGTCATAGTAGTAGAATGCATGAATTTGTAAATAAATCCTAGTTCAGTTCCGGTTACAGAGTGATTCCCTGAAGTGGTAGGGATTTCCTTCACCTTGCAGTGGATTATTGTATAAAGCCCATGTTTTATCAAATATGAGACAAGAACCTTAAAGCTTTGCGTTAAGATGATAAGCTTTTCTCTCAATGGAATATTATAAAGGTTACAGGCAGAGTGAGAAGAATCAGAAATCAGATGCTGAGGACTGGTCTATCACAGAGTAGTTGAGCAAAAAACCAAACCCTGTAACTACTCTAGACTATCATAAGCGTTTTGTGTTATGATTTAAAGTGAAATAATTTAAGGAAGTCTCTGATAAAGTTTATTCCTTCCAGACTGTGGCCACAAAAGGATGCCAGGAAAACTGAGGAAACTTTATATTCAATGAGGTTTGTAAAAACAAACAAACAAGAAAGACCCTTGCTCTATTTTGTGAACTTTTCATTAGCGAGTATTTGTGAACACTAGGGATTTCTGCAAATTGGTTTTAGCAAAGTAGATTTTGGCCATACTAAATAGCCCCACTAGTGCATTTATGTAATTTTTCATTGCTCATGGTTCTGCTATGACAAAAGAACTTGATCTTTTGGCATCCATTAGTATGTTTGGTTCGATCCTGTAACCAAATGATGCTAGCCACAAAATTATTTTAATTTTGTCATGAATGCACTTGGGATACTTACTCTTCATTTTGGTTTTGGCACTCACAGCATCAAAACTTAACCCAAATAACCAATAATGTGTTTGCAATAATGTGAAACAATATTTGGCAAGTATTTCACTGTTTGATTCAGGAAGGTGTTTGACACTGAGCTTATTGCATCTGGAAATAATTGTGAGTTTACGGAACCAAGAGTGGAATTATGAACTAAACAGCTACTTGTCTATGACAGGAACATAGTAATTATACTCTTTGAATAATATAGTATTTTAACTGGAAATCAATACATAACAGGTAAGAGGTGGCTAGTAAGTCAAATAATTTCTACCAAAGAGGCTAAGAGGATCGCTAGGCAAGACTATGCTTTGAGCTTTACATTTCATCTTAATTCTGTTTCATTTTAGTGCCCATAGCTGGGGTTACAGCTTGCTTGAAGTCATTCAGCCTACTGTGAAATAGTAAAAAAGAAAGATTAATTGGTGTGTGTTGCTCTGTTTGAGACCACTGATATATTGAGTGTACAAATAGTGATTGCAAAGGGATTGAAAAAGTTCTGTACAACCTTGAGTTTTATACAACCAGGAATTTTTAAAATCAATTGTTGGTCTTTGTCTTGCTAAATGAAGAAAAGTCAAGTTATTCCAAAACATAGGTATCCTGGATGTACAGGTGAGTCTAATAGGTAGGTAAGCAAACAATATATTGCTAATAAAAAGAATAATTGATACTACCTGACTGAGGTCACAAACTAGGAGAAAAATGATGAAATAATGTAATTTATCTGGTCATTCCTATTGATCTTGGTAGAAGGTCTGTAATGGGTAACATTATTGACATTTAAGACTTCGCAAAGTCTGAGGCACAGTCAGTTAAAGGCATTTGGTTAGGAGCAATGATAATTAGCTCAAAGGTTTTAGTCTGGTTAGACTGGATTTGAAATGTCAAATCTTTATGTCATCTAAGTACTAGTTCACATGTCTTTACCAATTTTAAGAACCAGATAATATTATCCATTTTTTATAACTTACAGGTAGAATGAATATGGCATAAAAGGTTATTTACTGAAAAGATTCATAATATCAACACGCAAGTAACTAGTTGATGGTTTTAAGATCATTAGTATGGTGGTAGATGATGGCATTATTGTGGTTATTAACATCATCATCATCATCATCATCATCATCATCTCAGATTTTCACAAGGTCTCCAGCCAAATTTGTTCAATCTGGATTTAGGTCCTAATACTTTCTGCCATTTCCTAGTGATTGAGCATAGTGGATAGGTACATACATTAAATTTCAGTGGCATTTTCCCATGGATAAATATACTCAAAATTTTATTACACATAGGAAAGTCCCAAATCTGCCGAAAAATAAGTCATTAGGTAATTTATTGTTTGCCATCGAATTCTATGACAACCTGAGAAAAAATTCCCTGGGTTGTGTTATTTTCCTATCATTAAAGCTCAGAATCAGAGTGGCATTTCCACAAATAAATATACCACTTCAACATAAAAAAAACTTCCTGAAGAATCTGAAAAACAATTTGCCAGAGATAAAGGATCAGATGGTGAAAGTACTGCTTTGGTTTTGTTGCGCAAGTCTGGGTCTATTTCAGAGGCAAGAAGAGTTCAATTTTAACAGGATAGTTCTAACGGTGAAACTAAACATAGTCTATGAATTATTGGTTAGTTTAAGATAAAATATACAATAAACCTTTATGTCTGGACAGACATATTTAAAACCATTTACATGCATCTGTTATTATGAAGTTTTCAGGATGGATAGGCTGTTCTGGTTTGCTTTGTAAAGGAAAATACTATCATATTACCAAATAAAACAATAATCATAGTTATTACTGTTTGCCCTAACCTCTCCATTTTATTTGGCAGAAAGCAGCATGGAGCATTGCTACTCTTTCCCTTGCTCCTGAGCCTCTGCAAGGATGTCTAGCCAAGGTGGCTAGATGACATGTTGGCGTAGAAAGCAGCACATTTTCTCCTGCCAAATCCAGATAGTTCACATATGCAGGTGAAATGTTGCTCTCGCTGACCTTTGGGATATTCTCAGCCTCCTGTCTGCCACATACATTAGGAAAATGGGAAAAACTTGAAGTGTCATTCTGAACAGGTGCAGAGATTTATTTGTTTCACCCCCCAGTGTATTGATATTCTGGCTTGCAATGTGAAGGACACTACTTTACTATGACATTTAACTTGACACCCAAAAATTGCAGCTTCTGCTTTCTTATGGATGGATCCTAAAGAGGAATTATGAACAAGTTAGAATCTGTTGTCGTTTCTCTCCAAGCATTCATTCTGTGCAGGAGGGATGGATGAACAAGTTTCACTAATAATCTCAAAGTCACGTAGTATATTAATTATAGTGAATTCTAACAAAAGGAAGTTCTAAGCATTTTTGATTCATAACTGCCATTCTTTCTTGTAAGTAAGCGCTTTTGAAGTATACCGAAAGCCATTCCTGCCTTGCCGTTTCCTTAGCTCAAAAACGTGGCTTTGAAGGTGGAGAAAGTATGATCATTGGAGACTGACTCCTAGAACTGCAAATTACTTTTTGGTGCATTTTCAAATTCGTTTTGTCCAGCCTTTATGAAAGGTAAAATTTTTTCAGTCAAGTCTACTGGACATTATTTAAGTTGCACACATTGAATCTCACGCAGTTGTATGGTGAAGGGATACATGCCTTGCTGGAAGAGAGTAGTCTTTAGAATGAGTTTCCTATTTAAACGTTTACTCGAATACTTACAGTTTTGAATATTGTAATTTCCATATCATAGAAGCACATTCGTTATGTTAAAATATTATCAGAGGCACAAAAGCAGTCTCCATTCCCTAGAACTTTTCATGTGACTTCCTGATTCTTGCCCTTCTTTTCTTTGTCTGCAGTAAATCATTCTGAAGAACAGAAGATGATGGCTGTCTTGGCAGACGTTTGCTTTCTCCAGAGTCTCCTAGAGGATGCTTCAATTGTTAAATGTGGGAATTGCCCATAGTGGACCTGGTAAAGGGTTCATGGATCAAAGACATTGCTGGGCACTGTCAACAAGTGGTCTGTCACTTATATAGGACCTATTAATGCCTGCTTTGAGTTCTTCAATAGGATTTGGCCATAAAAAAAATTTTGGGGATAGTCTTCTACAGAATGGTGAATATCCTCCATTTCTCCATTTCCAGTCTGAATTTTCTAAGGTTGTTTCATTTCCTCCTTCGTGCTTTGTGAGGCTCAGGGTGAATTCAGTGTTCAGCTATTCTGACATCCAAACCTTTCAAACAGTATCTCTGTGCCCAAGAAGTCTTATTTTCAGTGAATTCTATTTGTTATTTCAGTAATACCTTGTTTAATATCATCCTACCATTCGAATTTAAATTGATAAATATTCAGAAAGTACTTGCACAGAAATGCTTCCATTTTAACCTTGTCCTGGTGGAGGAATCCTTGCATTAAGCAAATATCTTCTCTTTTAACCCTCCTCCAGTCTGCTGGAAGTCAGTAGGCTGATGATGTTGCAGTGGCTGCCTTTCTCACTGCCAGGCTGAGAAAATGACTATCTACAAAAGCATTCTCCTGTCTACAGTTACTTGCATGGGCTCTCACCTCTCTTTCTCCCAGAGCTGAGAGAGACTTCTTCAAAAAAGAGGTCCGTGTTGGCCACTTAGCTGTCTCTAAAAATGCCCAGTGCTGGGATGTATTCGGGTTCTGTTCAGGCTGCTTGAATTTTGTGGCTGGCCTGACTTGCCCTAGGAATGTATTTGAAAATCCAGAGAGAGCTTGGAGCTAGGGTTGTGGAATTTAATAGTTGCTGTTCTGATTAAAATTCCTTCTTCAAAAAACTCTTTGTGAGCAAGCATAGTTAGTTGTCTGATGAACACTGAACTGAGGTGCTTCCTTTGCTAGTGAAAATTTTGTCATGCAATACCTGAAATAGAAGTTTCTAGTAAAAAACCCCAGGTATTACAGATGTTTATAATTGGGCTTGGTGCAAAAAATTATTAAATTATTGCATTTTGAGTGTAAAGATTCAGAATTGTAATTTATCTTGAAGATAGAAGTGTATTTATTTTACAGTTTACAAACAAGAAAATCATGCCACAGTAGGTAAAATCAAGATAAATTCCTAAATGAGACATATTGACATATTCCCCAAGGGAATGTCTGCATTGTGTTAGTTCCACTGTGGGAAGGGTTAGGTAATTTTTTTACCTGCTGCTCTAAACATTTTATAAGAAGCTTTCCCCCAGTGTATTTCAGTAGAAGAATCAGTTGTCTGGAAAGTTACAGATGGGCTCCTTTTGATCAGTGCTTTTCATAGGTGTTTATCATAACTCTTAGCTCTGGGGCCAGTCCTAAAAAATGGAAAAGAAACATGTCATTGTTAATTGACAGGTGTTAAAAAACCAGGAAATTAACTGCGAGCATTAGGCATCCAATTCAGCTGGCTTATATATACATACTTTGTTTATATGTAATTAATCAAGAACAGTTTTTCATAGATACGAAACTGCTGCTATACAGGTAATATTTGTCTGTGACCTCTAAGCTTGACAGGCAGAAGAATTAAAGTCTCCCACATTGAGTGAAAAAACTTGGGAAATGCTTGCAAAGATGTATGCTTGCCAAGCAATTGCTTCTGCTGCTATGAACAGTGCAGCTCCCAGTTTGCTCCCAGGTCAGCTCATTGACTTATGTAGACCTTTGGATGGTCCTCAGCAACTTGATTGCATAGCAAAGATGATATTGGTGGAGAAGAGGTTACAGCAAATGTCTTTGTTTCCTGCAAACTTCAGCAAACTTAAGGTTCCCTAAATGTCAAGTGACTAAACCTTATATTACTTAGAATTCATGATCTCACTGCCTTTTTATGCCCATTCCCTCATTTTTTTTTGCATTTCAAGAAATATGAAAGCATCTGACGATTATTAACTGACATTTTGGAAGTATTTAGAGAAGAGTGCCTGGGTTCCGTAGTCTAGTAATGATACTCAGAAAGATAGTTCTTGTACCCAAAGATGGAGAAATGTTATAGAGAAATCATATCATTGTTGCTGAATAATGGGATTTTACAAGAAAAAAAGTCTCTGAGGTTGAAAGAAAAATTCTTATAACTGTCAAGAGGATTGAGATTTCAGGAGCTTTCTGAATATTTAAAATTTTTTTAATAGGCAACAACAAGTTTTGGAATCACCACATGGTGAAAATTACAATTACTTTTAGAACATTGAAACCTCACGTAGTAATTCCAGTTGAATGGATGAATTAAGATAACTTACTTTTTAACTTGATTTCAGGATTTTTGGAAGAGACTTATGCTGTGGCAGAAGTGTGGCTCGCTACAACTACCTGAAACGAGCTTGTAGTGAGGCGGATGTTGGTGTCTTCTCCCAAGTAACTAGCGATAGGATGAGAGGCAATGGCCTCAAGTTGCATCAGGGGAGGTTTAGATTGGATATTAGGAAAAATTTCTTTACTGAGAGAGTAGTCAGGCATTGGAACAGGCTGCCCAGGGAGGTGGTGGAGTCACCATCCCTGGAGGTGTTCCAGAAACATGTAGATGTGGCACTTCGGGACATGATTTAGCAGGCATGTGGGGTTGGGGTGACGGTTGGACTCGATGATCTTAGAGGTCTTTTCCAACCTTAATGATTCTATGATTCTATGATTATCTGTCTGTCTGCCTGTTCTACACTAATATCTTTTGAATTTCTTGATCAAATTCAAACAAATCGGAGTTACCTGTAAGAGTTCTAGCGTACTTTATGTTCCTTCAAGTCATGTGAAAAATTAGGGGCTGTATGGAAGAAAGACACTCAAATTAGCGTACTGCTGAGGACAGGGCAGGCAGAAAGCAAACACTTTACATTTTACTAAGCAGCAGTGGGCTAAGTCTAACTTTGGACTATCCACATTGCATGAACTCTTTTGCCTGGTTGGGGTGACATGATGAGAAATGGTGGTGTTGTGCAGGTTTATGGGGTGAAGAGAACCATCTTTCATTAGTTCCGCTACTCACAGAAGAGCTCATTTGGCTGGCATTGCTATAGCTACCTTAGTTCAAAAAGAGTAGATTTTGAAAACCAATAACACATGCTTTATTAAACTGAAGTCTTAAGTAAGCCTATACATAATCATTTTAATTTCTGAGGCTTCACAAGTAATCCTCCTTAAATATATAGAGAAGATTTATCATAAGATGTTAGTGCCATTTTTCTTGATTATCACTTACTGAGGCTTCAAAGTACTCACTTCAAAGTGCTTAAAAGCCAAATGTAGATTTTTTTCTTTGCCACAGCATCCAGTAAACTAATAAAAGGCAGATTATACTGATTTACTGTGAAGCACAAGGGATGACTAAAATATAAGGGTTTTTTACATGTCTGCCCTGTAGGATTGTGAGTTATTCCAGGACTACAGGCAATGTAGATAATTTTGTATTACGGGTACAGAACAGTCATGTTTTTAAAAAATAATATTTTGCTTCAGGATGACAAAGGACATGCCAGAAAGAAAGCTTTGCCTTCGAACTTAAAGCCACAGGGGCTTGCGCTCATTTGGCATTTCTGCTCGAGGCATCTCTCTCAAGACACAGTCGCTGGTGAAGCACTGGCCTGCATTGCCTTTGGTAGGCGGCTGCGAGGACGCTGCACGGCAGAGTCTTTTGCCCCCTGAGCATAACACGGTCTTGCAGGCAAGCCACGGCTGGCCGCTCTGGTTGTGCCTGGCGTACTGGCAGGCTGCCCGACACTGCTCTAAGCCCCTGGGCGTTCTTGGTTGCATGTCTGGTGTCCCTCTTGTAGTTCCTCTGTAGGAACAGAGGCTTCTCAAGGCACCTGAAGGCACCCTTCAAAAGTCAATCTGGACCTGTTCTTTGCCTTGCCAGCACACTTTAAGACACTAATGAAGCTGTGAATTTCACCATTTGAGAAAGTTTAAGTGGCAAATAGTTTTTGCTTAGGTGAGAGCCTTTTAGGTAGCCCACGGAGGGCTCTGAAAGGAAGAGCAGAGTGATTTCATTCTGATGTAACCTGACAGAGTCAGGGTGCTGGGTGCTGGGTGACTGGTGTGGCTGAGAGAGTTGGACTGATGCCCTTTGAACTCGATGAAGCAATTTCAGGTGTCAGATAAAAATGACAAATCTGTCTTGGAATAATGAAACCTGGAAGCTATGCTTAGAAGAAAGAACCATGGCTATGTCAGAATGTATAAAAACAATAATTTTAGCAGCATCTCTGTTTGAAGCTAAAAAACCATTGAGATCATCTTGTAGTCAAACCACCAGTATAGATCTCTCAGCCTTCAAGACTTTTGTTCTCAGCTTCACAAGTTTTTCCACCTTGTTGGGGTTTAGTTCCATCTTGGCAAAGCACTGGAATGGTTGGGCTGCAGGACCAGTTGTGCCACACCTAAAAGATGCATGCAACTGGTTTTTCCTCAGTGTGCACTGGATGTTCAATCTGCAGTATCTTCTGAATTCTGCCAGCACTTTCCGGTAGCTGTTCGGTGAGGATGGGCATGAGAGTGGACCTACAAGGGACATGAACAGACATGTCTGAGACATTGCCACAGCAGACCCCTCTGGGATCAGACCACAGTTGTGTTTGGCTACTGTTTTGTTTCAATTAGTGACTAGAACAGGCTGATAAAATAGTACTAGAAAATTTACCACTTCTGGCATAAAATCCTTTTCCCTAGCCTAATTAAAAAGAAAGATGAGAAAATAACATTTGTGTTTTAAGTTACATTTTAACTCTTACTTAGATACAAAGAAGGACACTAATTATACGATTAAAATATGTCTAGCACTAAAGTTGGTTCTCAGTGGCTTTAACAGTAATATGTTGTTCTCTGCTGCAGAGAGTGGCAAATGTACCGGAATGTACTGGATGATATCAGAGCATGGCTCATACTCCTATCCTCTCCACACAAACTGAAATGCAATGTTTATTAACTAACCAGTGCTGTATGGTAGATGTTCTAGCCTACCATCCTATCTCCTGCTGCTTCTCCCTTGCTGTGTGACCTCACATGACCGCTGACTCCCCAGCATGTGGCAAGTCCCACATGGATCGTCCACAAGACTCTAGGAGTGGTTCAGTGCTCCTGAGAGGTTTGGGAACATTGATTTATCCTGTAGCTAGAAGAAGATTATCAAAGTTTTCCTTTGGTTTTCTCTCCTGTTAGTTGCTGACGATGTTTGTGAAAGAATAGGGTCACTGTCTTTTCTGTGCCATCAAATGCTTCTGCAGTTGGAGACCAGATTAAAGGGAGGAGAAGGATGACACAACACTCCTCTTACATTTTTTTTTTCTATTAACAATATATTTCTTTTTATTCTCAATGCGTTTTTCAGCTTTATAAAGAGAGCTGGGATTGGATCTGTGGAAAAACTCCACAACTTTCTTGCCTTGTTTGCAAAATTAAGATTGCATCTCTGCTCAGGAGAATGCAAAACTTGAAGTTTTAGTTATATCTCATGGTGGTATCTTCTGTTTGTGGTACTTCCTTTACCCCAATGATATGGACAAATTTATATGGAACTTTTAGGGAAATAATAAATGTTCTGTAGTATATTTAAAGGACTATATGTGTTAGTCCTTGTAATTTTTATGTAGTAATGTACTACCTTCTTTCTAATCAATGTGTTTGTATTGCCTTTGTCCTGTCATTGCCCGGCGGTGGCGTGCAGTGAACAATATGGCATTAACCACAGAAAACCAAGATATACTCACTTGTAGGCATCTGGAAGTCTTTAGAACCAAGTGACAGAGGGTGGTGGTAAGAAATGACAAGCAGCCTGGAACTGGAGACTAAAGCCCTGCTTCAGAAGGTTCTCTGTTCCAAAGCTCTTTCCTGCCATACTTTCTGTACTGTGGCAGCGGGCAGTCAGCAGTATGGATTCTACCTGTCTCAGCTAACAAGAGGGAATGTAAGAGGCTGGACAGGAGGAATTTTGTTGCTGACTGTCTTGAGCTATTGCTCTGAAACTGCCTGGGTGGCAGGAGCCGCAGCCCAGTAACAGAAGAGACAGATTTCACAAGATCACAGAGTAGCTGATGTTGGAAGGGGCCTCTGGAGATTGTCTGGTTCAGCCACCCTGATCAAAGCAGGATCATCTAGTGCAGGTTGCTCAGGACTGTGCCCTGTCAGGTTTTGAATATTTCCAAGGACTGAGACTCCCCAATTGGCCTGTACAATGTCTTCCAGTCTCCTGTCATCCTTACAGTAAAAATACAATTCCTCATGTTTAAACTGAGTTTCCTGAATTGTGGTCTGTGCCCATTTCCTCTTATCCTTTCACTGGGTATCACTGGTAAGAGTTTGGCTCTGTCTTCTTTACTGCCTCCCGTCAGGTATTTATACACATTGATAAGACGTGGCCCCTAACTCCAGCCTTTTCTTCTCCAGGTAAAACCAATCCCTGCTCTCCCAGGCTATCTTCTTATGTTGGACACTCCAAACTCTTAATCATCTTCATGACCCTTTGCTGGACTTACTCCAGTATCTCCATGCCTGTCTTGCACAACACTCCAGATGTGGCCTCATCAGAGCTGAACTGTGTGGAATAGTCACCTTCATCAACCTGCTGGCAATGCTCCTCCTAGTGCAGCAGGCTGCTGCTGGCTGCCTTTCCTGCAAGGATGACTTGCTGGCTCATTTTCAACCTGTCAGCCAGGACACCCTGGTCCTTTTTTGCAAAGCTGCTTTCTAGTCAGGCAGTCCACATCATGTACTGATGCATGGGGTTATTCCTCCCTAGGTGCAGGATTTTGCATTTCACTTTGTTGTATTTCCTAACATTTCTGTTGTCCCAATTTCTCCAGACTGTAAAGGACCCTCTGAATGGCAGCACACTTGCTGGACCTATCGCCAATTCCTACCTGTTTTAAATAAACTGCAAAGATACTGAGGGCGCACTCTGTCCCATCACCTAGGTCATTAATGAAGATGCTAAACAGTATTGGATCTATTATCAGCCTGTGGGATACACTGCTGGTGACTGGCATCCAGCTGGACTTCATGCAGATCAGCAGATGGCAACCTTTTGAGCCCAATGTTTCAGCCAGTTTTCAGTCCACCTCACTATCCATTCATCTAGTCCCTGCTTCATCAGTTTGTGGGGATGTTATGGGAGACAGTGTCAAAATCCTTGCTCCAGGCAAGATCAACAACATACTGTTCTTCCCTCACACCAAGTCAGTTATCTTATCACAGAAGGCTGTCAGGTTGGTCATGTGTAAGGTCCTCTTCCTAAATCTGTGCTGACTTTCCCCAGTCACCTACTTGTCATTCATATGTTTGGAAATGGTTCCCAGAAGGATATGCTCCATCACCTTGCCAGGTATTGAAGTGAGGCTGACAAACCATAGCTGTCTGGATTCTCCTTCTTGCTCTTCTTGAAGACAAGCAGTGACATTTGCTTTCTTCCAGTGCTGAGGAAGCTCACCTGATCCCTGTGACCTTTCAAAGATTACTGAGAGGGGCCTTGCAATGACATTGATGAGCTTCCTTGGTCCTTGTGGATGCATTCGATCAGAACCCATGAATTTGGGTATGTCCAATTGCTTTAAATGTTCCCTGACTTGATCCTCCCTAATGGAGGAGAAATCTTCATTGCTCTAGGCTTTCCCACTGACATCAGGGGCCTGGGATTCCTCAGGTCAAATCTTACCAATAAAGACCAAAGCAAAGAAGGCATTGAGTGTTTTTAACTTTTGTCATGAGGTGCCCTGCCCCATTCAGCAGCAGGCCAACATTTTCCCTTCCTTTTGCTGCTCATATACTTGTAGAATCCATTTGCATTGCCTTTCATGTCTATCACCAGATTCAGATCCAGATGGCCTTCAGCCTTCTTTACCCCATCTCTTCATGCTCAGACATGGGTTGCCTTACTCTGCTTCCACCTCTTACATGCTTCATTTCTGTGTTTTAGTTAGAGCTCCTTTTTCATCTGTACAGGCCTTCTGCCACTTTTGATTGATGTCCTGCTCTCTGGGATGGACCATTCTTGAACTTAGAGGAGGCGATCCTTGAAAATCAACTATGTTTACTGTACCCCTCTTCTCTCCAGAATGGTCACCCATTGGGATTCTTCCAAGCAGATCCCTGAACAGGCCAAAGTTTGCTCTCCTGCAGTCCAGGAATGTGATCCCGCTTTTTTGGTTTTTCCCTCCACTCAGCTCCACCATCTCATGGTCACTGCAGCTATGGCTGTCCCTGATCTTTACATCCCTGACCAGTTCTCCCTTGTTTATAAGTATAAGGTCCAGCAGAGACCTTGTTGTCTCCTCATTCACCTGTGTTGGGCATTTATCATTAATGCACTCCAGAAACCTCCTGAATTGCTTATGCCCTGCTGTATTGCCCTTCCAGCAGGTATTGTGGTAGTTTAAGTCCCCTCATTTACCTATAGTGTTCTATTAGCAGAAATTTGGTAAATTACCAGAAAGTATATATTGTTAAGTCCATTGCAGTTAGCCATTCTCCCCCTCCTCTCTTGCACACCTGTGTATGGACAGCTAAAAGGAAGGCATAGACCTCTGTGTGGCATGCTTACATGTGCTCCATGTACGTGAACAGCTTAAGTGATGTACATTTGCATTTTCAAAAGTCTATTGCCATATGCCACAAAGCTCTAAGGGCTGCTGTCATATTTCCGAAGAATGGTAAGCTCCCGGAAAAGTACTAGTTAAGTCAAGATACAGAGTCAAAACCTTGTAAGATATTTGTGCTGGCCATGTTCCAGTTATTTAGTGAAAAGAAAGCTGTCACCCACTTATAATTGCTGATTATAACCTGAGAATATATCACTTGTATTACAGAACTAGTGTAGAGTTTCCAGGGGGCAGGGAAATCTCTGCCATCAGGTGTAACTCTATCAGTAAAAAGTTCTCAGGGTCCTGAGGACAAAATCCTTATTGTGATGGTGAAATATTCTGATGATTAGACTTCAGTGGAAGCAGAGCGAAATCAATGCTTGTCACGGGTTAAAACCAGGACAATGCTGAACTCTTCTTATAGTCCTACTTTGAATATTCAGTTGTGTATCTGCAATGAGAAATTGCCTCTTCTGCATATCAGAATCTCCCTTCTTTGAAGAAATGCCCAGATGATGCGCTTTTTTTGAGTTTGCTGCCTCATGTATTCAAACACCTGCTTCAAAGACATGATACTGTTGGTTGAGCCATGCCTAATCCATGTGGGTGGCTGGTGGCTCTGCTTAGGTCTCTTTTCTTTGTGTATTTCCTTGAACAAAAAGGTCTGAAAGGCCTTATATAGGCTGTTTTCTTCACTGTCTTGACGATGGGTTTGTGACACGATGTGCACAAATTAAAAGAAAGATTAGTTTTATGCTTGAAAACTATCAATTTTATGCGTGTGAGATACAAGTGGAAGTCAGGCTGAAACTCAGTGATGGAAGGTGCTTTGTTTTCACTCTGCTGCTATGATGTTTTGCTCCTTTATAAAAAGAGACAGATAGAGTCAAGCAGAGATCTCTGGAGGAAGGGGCAAATCACTCTTTGAGATCATCTGAGAGTGTAGGAGGAGAAAAAAGCTTTGAAATATGCTGGTCAGGCAGAGGAAGAGTGTCTGAGACTGAAAGCTAGCTGAGGAGCTGGGAGATGGCTAAAGAGAGCAGGGAGCAAACGCACACCTAGGCCTGAGTGATTTCTATGCAGGGCACTGCACAGAGTTTAGCTGTGGCCTGAAGACAGCAAGTCGGAAAGGTTGCCAGAAAGCCCAAGAGAAAGGACGTACTTCAGAAGGATAAAACAAGCAGAGGACCTTCCATTCCAAACCATTTAAAATTTCATTTCTCTTACCTAATCACTTGATTTGTCTCTCTTACAAAAGTTAACTGTTCTTGTTTGTGTTTTAATAGAATCTGGCTTTTCACATGAAAAGTCCTTCCACTTTTTAGGAACAAGGGAAGTTCATTTTACAAGCTTTAAGCAAATCTGCCTCACGGTTCCTATCCAATTTGAATTTTAGTCCGTGGCTCACCTGAAAAAGTGATTTTCATATTTTTCAGAAACTGCTTCTAACTTTGCATTTTTCTAACCACATGCAGACGGCATCAGCGCAGTGCATGTTTAATTTTGAGGCTTACTGATGTAATACAAAATCTTTTTTTTTTTGTCTTGTATGAAATGTGCAGGCTGGATGTCGACCAGATGTCAAACTTTCTGCAAATAGTTCCTCTTTTGGGAAAGATGACCAGACTTTCTGTGTTTTGAAGGAGATTCCTTATTTCATTATTTTGTCACATAAATAAAACATTTGCAGAGTGATGCTAAAACATATACTGTTGATTAAACCTTGTTTTCAGTGTGGAACTCATCCTGAAGAAATATTGGCACTATCCAGAGCCATTCACATGTGACAAAAGATTTAAAATGTGCTCACTTCCAAGGTTCTTCCACAACTAAAGTAATGCTTCTTGGCAAATCTAGAACTTTATCTACATGGTAATAATAATTCCTCTTTCAGTGAGAAAGCAATTAAACTATTAGGTTTGAAAGGGCATATATTTTCTCTCTGGCCACCAAGTCAAATTGCAAAAATGTCAATGTTTCTGACAGCTGTTCATTATCACAGCTCTGAAAGGGGAACAAGCCTCTGTCTCTCAATTAGGACTTGATGATCTTAGAGGTCTTTTTCAACCTGTGATTGTGTGATTCTATGGTTAATTAAAACAGAAGCAATGAAACTGCATTAGGAATATTTGCAAATGGGAAAAGTACAGTGCATTCAAATGATTTGGCTTTTGAAAACTTATAATCATTTATACTGATAGAGCTAATGCTAACTTTCCAGAAACACCAGTAGGTTCCTGGCTCTCTTATTCCCTAACATAGCAAAGTATGCTGTACATAAATAATTAGTTTAAAAAAAATGTGCAATCATTTTTGTAGTCACTTTTCTTCAATTGCCGAAAGAATTCTAGAATTACAGGAGACATTTTATTTCATCAGCTTTGAATATTTGGAACTACTGAAACATATCTTCACAAAAATATTATCTTTGCTGTTATTTTAAGATAACGGCATTGTCTTTACTGTGCAGCTGAAGGGATCTTGGAAAGTTTCCTCACTATTAGAACTTAGTTTTCTACATTAGGTGAAGATTGCCCAGCTGAAATTTCAAATTTCTTTAAGGATGATGAGGAATGGGAGTTATGCTGTTAATGACTAAACAAGTACTTAAAAGGGTTTTTTTTTTTTGTGACACAAAAATCATAACAACCTCCTCTTCTGTATGCTGGAGTTAATGATGTAATGCTTTCTGTGAAAGGTAAGCTAGGAAAAAGAATTGACAACTGATTCATGCATCACAGTCTAATTCTTAAAAACACTTCACGTCGCAGCAGAAAAAGACACCAAGCATTTCATTCACCTTTCAAATACCTGAATTTGGATTAAAGCCGCAACAAACGTGACTAAATTTCAACAGAGCCATTTGCTTGCTCTGGAAAAAGCGTTGGCCTTTCAGGAAATCACAGGTATTTGTGGCAGACTGAACTTGCAAGTCTGGATGTGGAATCTTTGCCTGAGGAATTTTGTGGTGGGTGAGAGTGTCAGTAATACATCTTCTGCATGAGCCTTACGTAAGGAAATTGTCCATGGCTCTATCCTTAAGCTCTTTTTCTCTCAATTTCTCTAAATTAGTTTACTTCAATATGCCCTCTGCTAACTTGAGTGTGCACTCTAAAGAATATTTTTCTTTTGAAAACAGATGGTATGGAAGTTAAATATTGGTTCTGTTAAGCCTAAGCTACAAAATAAAGTTAATTTCAGTTAAATGTGTGATAAGACGTACAAATTGATTTTTAAAAACACCTTGAGAACTGAAATATCTTAACGGGTATTCATTATTGGTTTTCAATAAATTGAGTATGATAGTGTGACAGTGAGGGCAACAGGAATGCTGAATGAGAGAAAATTGAATGAGAAATAGTATTTCCCTTTTGCATTATGTTTTCACCCCTGAAAGATGATAAGCCAACTTCCAAGGCAATTAAAAGCTGCGTTGTCAAGAGTATGGCATCCCATGTGGATATCTGGTAAATGTACTGGTAGTCTGCCCTTTAATCACAGCAAAACTGGTCTTTTTAAGCTGTACCTAATAAATAGGTGTCTATATTAAATGACAGTAATTTCAACTTGTGCAGCTTTCAGCCCTGAAGTTTCTTCTATTACATTTTTGCTCTTTATAAAGGCTCTACTCATAAACATATTGCGTGTATTTATTCATGACTTGTCTTCCTTACACTGATAAGTAATAACACGCAGCGGCTTCATTTGGGTGGGCAGGGAGAGCAACCAAATGTATCTAGGTCCTTTAATAAACTTTATAGGTTATATGTTCTAGTTGATTGTTCTTTGGTTTATTTTTGGGGTGTGGTTTTTTTTCATAATCAGCTTTTAGAGCTGTGGTACTCAAATCCAACTTCCTTATTCCAATTAAGGCCTAGTCACTGCTGTCTAGACTGCAGTAATGATGTTGGTTGTTTTCCTGTAATAACCCTATTGATACTCCCCAAAATAGCACTGGCCTTTTTTTTTCAAATAGCTGATGTTGGCTGATCGTGCAAATAATGGACTGTCATCCATTACATGCAGTCAGGAGTTTTTTGCCATAAAGGGAAACTGTGCATTAAAGACAAAAATCATCTTGAAAAGAAAGGGAAGGTTTTAGCCTGAAAGATGTTTTTCAGCCCTGTTTGGGGAAACTGTCATTCAGCCTCTACATACCAGGGTTGTATGGTTCTCCTTTGTGTCTACTGTTCTCCTAGTCCCTCATGCAAAAGGGTGAAGGTGAGAGCTGGGGTCTAATGAATTGCAGGCTAAGGGCAAATTCACCTTCCTGTGAAAGATGCAGTTTAATACCTTTTCAATAAATTGCACATTGGCCTGAACCTTACTGTATTATTTTTTGCTGTTTTGTTTTTCAAAAAGCCATCTTAGTTAGCCGAAGCACCAAAAAGGCCTACTTCTGGGCACTAAGGATTATGTATCTCTGTTGCAAGTTGGACCGGTGTGATGTAAGATTATAAATGCCCTGTCTGGCACTTGAATGTCTCTGGAGGCAATTCCATAGGATCACTGGCTATTTGGCAAGGCAAGAAAAATTTCTGAAGTAGCCTCTTCATGGTGTCAACTTAGCTCAACAGGTTCATACTTTTTTTCTTCAATTTTGAAGTCTCCAACTCTTTAATCTTAACATTAGTCTTAACAAAAGGGCAGGAAGGTACAATTTCACAAAGCTGTCACAGGCTCAAGGTATATGTTTTGAGCTTGAGTCTCATTTTGTATAGACTCATATATCTGTGGTTTAGTTTGAAGCTGTGTCAGAATAGGTTACTCTGGCTGCTGTCTTTCTTTATATGTCTGGAGGGACTTGCTTTACCTCTGTACTAGAAGATTTCTGGTACCTCTGGAGCTGCCATGGTATTGTTGAAACTGTATGATTTATTGTTTTTTCTCCTTTCTTGAGAATGTGCCAGGTTCTTGTAGTTAAGTATTACATGAACATCCACAAAGTTTTCATCAAATATTAGCAGCAGTGATGGGAGTCCTTAGGTAATGGGAATGGTATGGGTGGATTTTGCCAGGCTGTTTTGTACTGGAATAAAAGAAGAAGTCCGGTACAAGGACCTCTGCGCTAGATGCTTGGGTGAATACCTGGCCTTATGCCAGCTGCTGCGATCAGAGGATCGTCGGTCAGCCGGACTGCTGTCCCATAGGAAGAACAATCTCTGAATTTCCCCAAAGAATAAAGTGACTCTGCACCATCTGTAATGACAGCCATTGTGCTCGCTGCACAGACATCCTTCACAGGTGCATCTCTGTCTGGGAAAGACACTTATCTTTTGTTTGTTTGGTTTTGTTTTTTCCCATTAGTATTCACAAGCTAGTAAAGCAATAGGCCACAATATACATGTAGTTTGAATTGCAGTATGTGTTACGGATAAGGAATTCACACAAAATCATATGAGAGGAAGAAAGGCACATGACCAGCTTTGAATGTATGCTTCCCACACAACAGAAAAAACCGCAAATATGTGCAGTGGGTGAGCAGCTAAATCAAATGCTCTGTTGTTTACCATATTAGCTTCACATAAGGTGCTCTGCTTGACCGCCACTCAAGAACTTGTGCTGTGAGTTCTGCTAGAAGGTTGGATTTGTTTCACACCTTCCAGGGTGTTTGGGACATTAATCCTACAAGAATCGAGATGCCAGGCCAAGGGAATTGGACTATCATGGGATGCTGCACGTAACCACATAGGCTATGCATGCGTCTTCAGTTGACCTCTGCTGACTGGTGAGTGTATCAGGCAGGGAGATAGGAGACCAGTACTCTCTTCCTGATTCTGACAAAGATCTACTGGTATTTCCTGGCAAATCACTTTGTCTGTCTGTGTTTCAGTTTCCCTGTTGCTTCAAACAAGGGATAATGCTTTCCTGGGGAAGAAGAGCCAGGAAGCTCATCATCACAATAGGGTTTGTGCTTGTGAAGTTGCTACAGAAAGTACCACGAGTTTGTTACAGAAAAAAAGTTCCTTGCTTCTAATCCATCCATTTCCTTTCTGCTAGGACTTTCCACAGCGGTTGATCATGGATTCTAACTATTCAATTTTAAAGCAAAGCAGGGCTGAGTGGCTTCCATTAAGATGCATTCAGTCAGAGAGAGAAGTGGATAGAAACAGCACACAATGCAATCACGTATCTAAGAGTATTTTGTATCATCATTTTTTGCTATCAAGGAACCAGAAAAAATAGAAGACAATACTATTTAAATCTATTCTTTTTGACGGGATTGGTGCAAATTTAAGATTTAATAATTTTTTAAAAACTGGTACTGCTCCAGGGAGAGAAATGAGATTTATCTGTCTTGGCAAGAAGCTCCAAAGATTTGACAGGAGAAGTGTGAGGGAGAAAAGACATTCTGAAGTATATAACCACTTAAATAAATAAATAAAAAACAAAGAATGGAGAGAAGAGAATGAAAACTCAAGGCTCTTTTTTACGCAAGATATTCTATAGTAGCAAATTGGTGATAGTGTAATGCCAATATTAATAACGCATATCTGTGTGTTTAAGTATATGAAATGAACTTGTATAGATCTGTTCCTTCTGCCTGTGTCCATACTGTATTTAGCCCATAACAGTAAGATACCTGTTATGGCTAGTCCTGAGTATGACAACTATGAGAGCTGGAGACAAATGACTACATCACTGACTAGGTCCTGGCCTGAACTTAGGTTAACAGAAGAGAAATTACTGGGCATCAAATTAGAAACTCCTGAACATGATACAATAAAATAAGAAGCTGGCAAAAGCTGCAGCTAGTAACCTCAGGAATGGCAGAATCGCCTGGATTGGAGTATCAAGATATTTATGTAATAACACTGGGACCTGTGGGAAAAACAGTTAACAGGGGTGGTTGATGTTCATCTGGGATAGAATGAGGATGGTGAAACGGAAGAGAGTGAGAAGGGGAGTGCAATATAAGGGGTAGGAAGTTGTGGTTAGTGCTGTCTGGGGATACCTGTTGGGCAGTCTTGTGCTTTGTCATTGTGGACTAAACTAGGACAATAAACCAAACTTCTTGTTCTGACCGTAGCACATGCATCAAACCTGCTTCCCTAGCAGCGAGGAGGACCAGGGGGAGCAGCATGCTTTCCTTAGCCAGCAAAGGAACACCTGAGCCGCATCAGGCATCCTGGTGTCACTGTGACCATGCCTCTCCAAAGCCTGACAGCACTGGCGTCCTCCTAATGACATCCTTCCAACATCAAAAGATGCCAGTGGAAACATCGTGCAATCAAACCTGCTAGAGGCTTTTGAGTCTGCTTCTTCGTAGTGTTGGTGGACTGAACCGCAGAAACTGTCTGAAGTGGTGGAAAAGACCTCCGATCACTATCTGTTCCTCAGTTTGGCTAAACATAATTCCCCTAAAACTAACAAGGTTCATTAATGTGCCATCTCTGGAAAGTAATGATTCATCAAAAGAGCCCTGGAAGTACTTCTGGCGTATTGTACAGTTGAGACTTGCAGTGTGATTTTATAGCTGTTGTTCACTTAACTACGTAAGTGAAAAGAGAAATAGCAGTAGAAGAATCAGATTTTCATTGCTAGAATGAATCTGTTGCTTTCTTCTTTAACCTAGTTTAGTGTTAAGAGGGATCTCAGAAGCCGTAGCAAGAACGTGTAGAGTGGACGCAAACAAAACCTTTCATAGTCTGCAACCTGGGCAAGTTTAGCAAACCCTGTGTTGTCCTGCCAACAAGCTGCAAGGTGCAGTTTGAGAGCCAGCAGTACCAGCAAACAGAGCTCTCATAACAGAGAGGCAGCCCTTCCCTTTGGGAGTCTCTAAATTATCATCCACAACTGTAAGAGATTTCCTCTCATGCATGGTTTTGATTTTTTCTGTGTGAGTGACTGTGTCTTTTGGATGGGGAAATGTGTATAACAGTAGTCAGTGTCTGCAAGCACACGCTTGATACCTCCAGATGACCTATGCACCTGCCCAGAAGGTATTTTTGAATAGTGAGGCCTTTTCCTTTTTAGCCTCATGGCAAACTCTGTGTATGCTGTATAGCTATCAGCTGTATATTAACTTGCCCTTTGAAAATCTACTTGCTAACAAAGCATTCTTCACCTGTCTGGAAATGATGGCAAAGAGGGGGTGCAGCTGGGTGGGACTCCTGTTTGTCACGTGGCAACACTCTGTCCTGGTAGACCCAGCGAATCTTTCAGGAAGAAAGCTGTGGCAGTGAGACAAAGTGAGGGAGAAACCGCCACTGGGATCTCAAAGAGTTAATATTGCCAGAAATATCCCTGCTCTGGCTTACTCGAAACTAGACAGCACAACAGGATTTTAGAGTTTGAGATGGATCACCTGATAATTAGCGTTTCTCCTCTGTGGGTGGATCAGAATGGGTTTTTTCCCCCTCCAAATGACCTAGTTTTCAGTTGCCAGGCAGCCCTGTCTGCACTCACCTATGGGCCCTACTCATCATGCAGGCTGAGAGGTTCGTAAGTGATGTTTACAACTAGATGTTTACAACCTTATTGGCCAACAGAAATGTTTTCAAGACCTGGAAGGTAGCTCCAGACTGCTTGCCCACATTCACATTGAATATGCTAGCTGGTATGCCTAGATGCATGGAAAATTTATAAATTTTCACTCCAAAATGACACCACTTCTGCTAAAAAAATTGTTGAAATTAAATTTTTTGAAACATATAACACAACTTTTGATTTGTATTCAATTTTTCCCTCTCTGCAACATTTTAAAATCAATTATAGAACTTCTCACAATTTCATTAAGTTAAAGAAAATATGACAGTTGTGGGGAGGAATTCTCCTTCCTGCTATCTTGTTCTGTCATTGCTGTGACAGACTGTAATGGCTTGTGGGATGATGGGAGGCAACTCCGAGGAGCAGCAAACTCAGGAATATTGGGCTTATCCTCTATGAGCTCTCTAACAGTGCCCCAGCAGACTTAGGTAAGACTGCTTCTTGAGACCAAACATTTTCTCTTTTGGAGATCGGGGGATGCGTAGGGCTCCGTAGTGATGCTGTGCAGGGGTAGGTTTTGTGGAGGGAGTAGAGAGAACTAGAAGGTCATTTACACATTGTCAGCTGAGAGGAATCCCCTAGGCAAGAGATGGGAGCTGTGCCAGAGAATATGTGATGCTGCAGGCTTGGCCTTTAGGGGCTGGCTGTGGTGGACTTAACTGTGAAGTTCTAAAGGGATGTCTGGTCCGCACCTGCGTCATTTGCCGAGGGTTATTGCCTCTGCTGCAAAGGTAGTAAAGTGGGATTCACATCAGTTGCTTGGCTGCCCCAGTCACTGTGCAGAGGTGTGCAGCAAGCTACAGCGATATTTCCAACTCTATTAAATAAATCTTCCAGAGTTTTTCTGCCACTCATCTCACAGGAGGTGGAATCCAGGGATGGCCTGGTAGTGAGGGGTGGTCAGCTGGAGACCACCTCTGCCTTCTCCTGTACCACTGGCACTCTTTAGACTATGATTTTCCAAAGATAGATACAGCATGTTCTTAAACATCCCTACCCCACTGACCTGCATAATCTGAGAAACCTGTGCCTGAATTTGGTTGATATTGTGAAGTTATTTCTTAGCTCTGAGTATGCATGCTATTGTATCGTAAATACTTTTTTCCCCATGCATCCATTTTTGTAGGTGAGACTCTGTCACATCTCTTCAGATCGAGGGCGTTAGTTAGCTCCTAGATTGCAATGATTAGTGATTGAAATAGAAAATGTTTGAAATAGAAAATGTTTGAATCAAGGAGAAACCATTCTGCCTGTCTTGTATTTGAACATAATGTATGGGTTAAGAGAAAATTATCAGGGAGAAAAATGTCACATATAAATGAGGAAACACAGAGAATCCTCAGGAGCAGACAAGATTGGAGAGAGGTAAGTTTCTCTAATGGGAAGGCTGGGTTAGAAAAAATAGCGTGGTCTGGCAGTACCCCATGTTTCAAGAGAAGGGTGTGATCGGGTCAGAAATTCCCTGTGTAGTTCCAAACGGTCTGAACTGAGCTCAAAGGAAGGCTCTGATTGGAGGGCGAAAAGGAGGAAGCCCTTGTTTTTCTATAGATCCATGTATTTATTATGGCACAAAGCAGAGGTGGAGTCTTAATGAACTTTGCCCATAAGTCTCACTTTTGTTTTTGTTTTACTTAGCTCTACCAAGTACTTGTAGAGAGCTAAATGGTATGCTGGAGAGCTTGCATTTCCAGGGTTAAGTCCTGGGAGAAAATTGTTTCAACCCCGAGGGACCAGCCTTAAATCCTGTGGGGTCAAAAATTGATTCCAACTTTTGGATGCCCAAGAGAGGATCTAGAACCTGAAAACTAGAGACACCAGGTGAGTTGAGTGCTCAGATACTTCCCAAACCCTGGAGGTTTCAAGTTTGAGGGTGGTCACTGACCAGATTTCTGGCACTTTCCTATTTGGCTATGAACGGCTCTGTAGCAATAAAGTCTTGCTCTGTTCAGTGTCTTCCTAAGGTAGGCCCATTTCCACCAGATCATAACTATGGTATTTCAGTGTGCACAGTTTTTTTTTTAGCATGCTGCATCATCTATTAAAATATGTGTTCGATGTTAGACACTGCATGTTTATTCCTTATGGCTTGCTTTCCCACCGCTCACTTATTGTGGCAAGGGCACAGGGCTGTTCCCTGGATATCCGCCTCGTCAGCATCTGAGTGAGTCTGCATTAACAGACCTGTGATCCAGAAGAAAAGTCGTAGCTAGAGAAAGGAGTTGTGGATGGGGAGGCTTGAAAGGCTACTGATGAAATGTCAGAGCGCGGCCAGATATTGCATGCATGCGTTCCTTACATTGCATAATTCCATGTGCTCTTGTGCAAACTGAAAGTAGAAATGGCGTCACAGCGTCTGTTTCTTATTTAGATCTGCTCTGTACATGTGTTTGTGCATGCGTGTTGGTGTGTGTGAGTAAAGTACCGGGAAAACCTGGGACAGAAGGAGTCCTCTACTAGCCTGACTGGGAAGGTAAGGACAGCTTGAACTGTGGTTTTGCTGTCACACAGCGTCCAGAAGAACCTGAGGCAGCAAGTGCTTGTCCTGTAAATTCCTCATCCCTCTCTGACAACACTCAGTGGTCTTAAGGACTGCCCCTGTTGGTTTCTGAAGGTATGTCCACTTACCCCTGATGCCCCAACTACAGTTTCCCAGGAATTTTCCAACCTTTAGAATGGCTTTTTGGGATTCCAGTGGAGTTGCGTTTCCCAGAAACAGCAGAGACCCTTCTCTGAGTGCATTCACTTGTGTGGACTGCTCGTGCTCACGGAAGCACAGAACTGCAAGGCAATGGCAGGTTCGATACAAAGGCAGCAGGCTAGTGAGTGCTGGGCAAACAACTAGCTTAGGGCTGCACGCCTGCCCTCAGTTGTGTAAGGAATAAAGTTAATGGTCACCTGGCCTCAGTTAATGGATGACCGCATGAGCAATAGCGTGTTTAATCACAAAGCCACTAGAAACAACATGACATGAAATGGAATTACTTCGGCAGAATTTGCTCTAAAGGGATCAGGGAGCAAAGCAGCAAGGATACGATGTGCTGCCGGTACAGAATAAACCTTCTTGTCTCTCTCCTTCCTAAACAGGATTGTTCTGAACCAGTGGAACAAAAATGCTGCCTTCTGAATGGCAGAACCTGCCTTGAAGATTGAAGTCAAACCCACAGATGAGAAATGGGGACCATCACAGGCACTGCATTGCAGAACCCCACTTTGTGTCTGAGGTGCTGGGTGAGATTTTCAAATATATCTGAGTGCGTTCTTGCATGGTGCCTGGAACTCCGAATTAATTGAAAAACCTAGCAATTAGCTCTGCTAAAGAACACAAAATGGATAAGTTCTTTCTGAGGGGTTTTGAAAATATTGTTACTTTCAGTATTGCTGCCCCTGTTACCTACCACGTTTCAGTCAACTGAGTTGCAAATTTTAGCCTGAGAAACCGAATTGCCTTGAGACAGGTGAAGTAACTGTTCTGAACAGTTTGTCTTCTAACAGGCTCTAAGCTCTTCAGGAAATGGAAAGGAAAGGAAAGGAAAGGAAAGGAAAGGAAAGGAAAGGAAAGGAAAGGAAAGGAAAGGAAAGGAGAAAGGAAAGGAGAAAGGAAGGGAAGGGAAGGAAAGGAAAGGAAAGGAAAGGAAAGGAAAGGAAAGGAAAGGAAAGGAAAGGAAAGGAAAGGAAAGGAAAGGAAAGGAAAGGAGAAAGGAAAGG
>Ga0065711_1026869_pt1 | contig 57995 bp, 29 predicted proteins | sample Hoacrofraction12_FD_59098 | JGI IMG/M metagenome (GOLD analysis project Ga0065711, IMG submission 59098) | Hoatzin crop microbial communities from Cojedes, Venezuela - Epithelial fraction 12 v2 (version 2) | ecosystem: Host-associated > Birds > Digestive system > Esophagus > Crop | place... | reverse complement strand
GGGGGGGGGGGGGGGATTCTCTACAAATGGTAAATTGCCTGCGGCTGGTTAATGGGGGAGGGGGTGGGCAGAGGAGAAGGGCTGGTTGTTTGGTTTGCGGGTTGATTCCCCTTGGAGTTGAAACAGACTCAGGGGAGTGGGGGTGGCGAATTACAAAAAACAGCTAAAGAAGTAGTCTTGCTCAAAGAGATACCGAGTGATAGTGAGGATACCACAATCATTACTCAGTAAAAATGTAAACTTAACATCTTTTCCAAAGTTGTTTAGCTTTGCTGTCCTGTTACGTTTTATGGCTGATAGATGTCTGCTCTTCATTGCTCTGTATGAAAATTCTGCATCACTGCATTTGAAACATTCTAGTTGTATCTTCACCTTCAGAAAGACTGCAGTGGGAACAGTAGTCTAACTGTTGCGTGCTTAGCCTGGACAAGGAGTCTGTGGAAAGAGGGCCATTGTTACTGTGGACGGTAATCCCTGCCCTACATAACAAATGTAATGCTGAATAGCAAACTGAGTTCAGCTAGTGCATGTGTGGCAGGGGAAACAACTGTCAAACAACAGCAGAGAAGTGATCGTTTTGAGTGTTCAGTCTAAAACACTACTGCAGGTCAGGGTACTTGCAGAGTCAACTTACTTTGTTGTTTCACAGTGGTTAGCAATGAGTAAAAATTAAAGCAATTGGTCTTCTAGAATTGCTGGCAGCAAAGGAAAAAAAGACTAGAAATGAAAAGCATTACTTGATTTTACTTTGTGCTTTGGAGTGTGGGAGGAAGGAATTGGGGGAAAAAAATTTAATCGTTCTCTCTCTATTGGTGGTAGTATGAAATGGGTTTGGTTTATTCCTTGTTTTTTATAAATGCGAGAAGTGTAATTGAGAATGAGATTTGAGTTTTGCCTTTTCTTCAGTAAAAATAGTTTTGTCTTTATGATGTTGCTTCTGTCCTTACCTAGTAGCAGGATGGAGAGAGTAGTAGTTCTGCAGGAAAGGGTCTAGTGTTATGTTGGACGAAGGATAAATTGATGATGTACAGTTGCAAAAAAATCTGAGTCATCACTGCAGGATGTGTAAGGATGAGTATAGCTTGTAGAGCACAAGAAATAATCCTTAGGCTATAGTCAGCATTTGGAAGGCCTCAGTTGTGCCCAGTTTAGGATCCTGCATTGAAGGAAGAATGTGTACCAACTTGAGGTGAACCAAGTGAAATTAAAGAAAACGATCAGACGCCTAGGAAATTGGTCTCAGTTGAAGACTGGAGGAAGTGGGGGTGATATGCAGTAAAGGAGGAGAAGACTTCAAGCATGATAATAGAGTTGAAGGGTGTAAAAGTCTGCTGTGTAATAGCCTGTTCTCAAAAGCTATGGAAGAAAAGGAGCATTGGTTTTCAGCTGAGGGATAGACATAAGGAAGCTACTCTGATGGTAAGGATAAACATTGGAATAGGGGGATGAATCAGTGGGATCTCTAGGAACAGATCAAAGACACTTCTGTCATGAGTGATACAGGCACAGTTGAGTCTGTCCTGAGGTATGGAAGTTGTATGAGGGTTTTAAAGACACTTTGGATCCTAATTTACAACTTTGATGTAGATCTTATTATTTAGCATAAATGGTGTTACGTTATACATTTGGATTAGCTAAATCTTTTGGTTCTAAATGGCTGTTGTAAGCTATGAATGAAGTTTCTTATTGCTAGGGAATAGTTCTATATCTACCCTAGAACTTGTCTCTGCCTTGGTGTTCTTTAACTAGGTTGACATACGGAAAGTAGAACATGAAGGATCTCAATCTCTTTTTGTGCCACTGTTAATTGTATCTCTAGGGATTTACTTGGCTGTTTACCTCCATTTGAATGCTCTGAGTGGGTCTATATGACTTCGTATTTGAATGAGTCCTCTATATCACTTTCTGTATATGAGTTAGAGATTGGCCCTTCCAGTAGTTTGCTGTTGATTCATTATTCCCCTGGCTGAGGGGCTGGCCAAGAAGATGGAAAACTACTGAGCATATCAGCAAGAGCAAACCTGGCTCAGTGTAAGCTATTAAATGACTAGAACTTGTTGACCCATTTAATGTCTCCCTGGTTCCCATGACTGGCATTTCCGTCTTCAAATGCAGGTCACTTGAAGAGCATGCAATTACAGTGGCAGGAGTAAATCCGCACCTTTATATCATATTTTCAGTACTGTTGGAAAAAACAAAGCAAGCAATGCATTGATTTTGTAGCATGGAAGTTATTTTATGCCCTGGCAGTGACTGAAATACTCTGTTAAACATAAATCCTACAAAATGTTCTTTAGACACTGAGATTTTTTTACTTATGGTATATTAACACTTTTGTTTTTCATCTGTTCTCTGTGATGCTTTTTCTCAGATACTTTTACTGGGTGTTCAATATACTAACTGAGCCACATAATTGTCACAACAGCTATGCGATTGCTGTAGAAGGATTGTAGTAGCTTTGAAATGTTGCCAGCATGCTAAATCAGTGTTTGTTTTCACTGGCTGTTGGGAAAGTGAATAAAAATCCAGTGATTGGAAGAGATAGGTGCTTTTTTTGTAATTGTACCTTTGCTATAAAATTGTTTCAGTTTTAATTCAAATGTTTCTTTTAATTTATTCTACTTAGTAAACAGAAACATTTTATGTTCTATTTTAAATGTTTTGGGTTTTTTTAAAATACAGTGTTGCCGTGTGTACTTAATTCATCAGCACAAGGTGAAATGCCCAGATGTAGTCACTGCTTTTCTCACATGTCTAAAAATGTTTCAGATGCATAGAGTACCTGATACAGGATAAAATTCTCTATTTCATACTAGAGTTTCCACTGATTTTTTTTAACACACAACCCTAAGTCGTAGATTTCAACTACTGAAAGCAATGAAATTTCTGTATGTTTTGTTTTTTTTAGTCAGAAGTCTGTTTTATAGTATCTTTCTTGTGATAGCTGTAGCTTGGAGCCTACTATGAAAGCAGTAATTTGTCTTTTCTTTCAGGGAACTGGAAAACTTGAAATATCAATATTTCTGGGGAAATCTCTAATGCCAAATGTATTGTGAGAAGGGAAGATGTTTGTTTCTGTAGTTGTTCCCTTTGCAGACTGGTTTAAAAAAATCATTGCGAACTGAATGAGTTTTACACAGTTAGTTGAGACCATGTCAATTGATAGCAGTTGACAGTGTTTATTATCAAATTGCTAAAAATATTTCCTGTCCTTTGTGTCCCTGAGATAAGAGATGACATTCTGATGCATGTCTTGTTACAGGACCTATTGTTCAGTGTGTGCGCTCTCAATATCATCTCCACTATTGTCTGTGCTTTGGCAACAGCGATGTGTTGCATGCAGATGGTTTCTTCTGATCTTCTGCAAATGGTGAGTATGGTTCAGAGAGAACACAGGATATTGTCCAACATAACATATTGTCCTTATCTGCGTATACTCATTTGTACCTTTGCTTATAAACTTCAGGCTCTTTGTGTGTCTTTGTGTAGTGTTAGAGCGTGTATGTACATGGGTGTATTTTTTTATCTGCATGCGTCTATATAAATATAGCATGCAGCTGTAAGCAGTGTGAATAGCTGCAGTGTTTAAAATGTTTACATATTGTGTAAGAGTTATAATCAGGATTTTGCAATTTGGAGTATGTTATTTTTGTTAACGGGGTTATATAGGCACGTTAAATTTTCTGTCATTACATGTTTATTATCTTCAGTTTCCACATTATCCAGAGCAATTACTTAGCTTTGAGATGTTATTTTTCACTACTTTTCTGGTACAAGAACTATGGAGTATGGGAACTATGCGTTCAAAACTGGAACTTTTCACAGCTCTGTGCCAGTAACAGTGTTTTCATCAGGAAAACACGTTCAGCTGCAGAGTAGCCTTGTGTTTGAAACAAAAGGGAAAAGGATCATTAGTCTTCTGCATAGCCAGCTGCATTACAGGATACTGACTTGTTTTGGTTGGACAAAGACAGCTTTCCTATCCCTGTGATTCTCGAGGTTTCAATGTAATGATGAAACAAAAAAGAACAATTTAAACTCCTTTGTATTTCGCAGGGCAGGTATACTGTTTCTAACCTAGCTCTATTACTAGCTAATCTATGAAATTTTCCTCTGTTTAATAAGAGAGGGAAAGTGCACAAACCTAATACCAGTCATTTGTAAATCTCTCGTATTTTAAAAGTTTGCATAGATAGAATACGGGCCCAGAAGTTAACTGCAAATCATTTACACAGCAGGGAAATGTTGTATAACTTGCTGTGCAGTCATGTGATTGATTTAAAAATAAATAAATACAAAACCACTAGCCGCCATGGATATCGATTTAAGTGCATGAATTACAGAGATAAGGCTGTCCTTTCCAGAGAAGTGTTCCAGTCATTGGGCTATAGTTAAAGAATGTCTTCAGTCTGTCATCTGGTGTTTACTTCACATAGTAGCAGATACGATAAGTTAGGCACCTATGTCTATGTAATGTCTACGAATGATAAATAAATGCCTTTTTTCATATAGCACTGCATATTCATATTGTGTGTGCTTGTAGAGGCTTGTAAACAGTGCTTGTTTTGGATGTCGAACAGAATTGACAAAAATAATCATTTCAGCTGACAACACACTGTATTTTGAATGTTAAAGGATTTTGATGATCTTGTAGGTATTTTTTCTTTTCATACACTCCTTCCCTTCCTGATATTTGCTACAAGAATGCCCATTGACTAAAGATTTCTTTTCACCTTCCAGTGATGACAGGGAGATGAAGTGATCGTCACACCTGGAAAGATCTGTCTGTCTAGTGTAACAATGATAGCAGTCATCTAGAAGTGTAACCATATATAATCCAGAAATCTTAACCTAGTCTTAATTTTATTGTATTTAGCAATGTAACAGAAATAAAAACGTACAGATGACAATGAACCAGGAAGGATATTAAAGTGCTTCTGATGGGCATTTGCAAGAAGCAGTAATCTCAATAGGAAGTCAAATACCTCAAAAGCACATGATTTTTCTCTCTGCCACTTCATTCATCACTTCTTCCCTAAAATTCTTTCCTTACCACCTGGCAATTATGTCAACTTCTTTTCGCTTCCTATGCTTTGTGCTTACAGCTTTCTGTCTTCTTGCTTAGTTGTCTGTTCTCACACCCTTTCAGCTCCATTGACGAGAATTTTCTTCCCTCTCCACAGAAGAAGGGAACTATATTTTTCTTTCTGCTCAACCCAAGTCTTTTCTTGTTTATCCCTAAGTTTTGCCTTTCTTTTTTCAGGTTGCTGAGCCAGATTCCTACCAGGCCTAAGTGAGCGTATCTTCCCTGGGGCTACGCTGACTTAGACCAGATGAACTCTGACCTGAAGATATATTTTTCTTCCACTATTTTCAGTCTATTGTCCCATGAACTGCAGTTCACTTTTGTCTTCTGCACCCAGAAAGCTGATTTACTTTCTTTTTTTCTTGCTTGTTAATGCTTGATTTGTGCTTTTTCCTTTTGCTTTTCACCGAGGTATGCATCTTCTCTTAGCAGGGTTGTACCATGCTGGAAGTTTAAGATAGCAGCAGAAAGAGATCCCTATTAGATTAAAAGGTTTTAATTATTGCGCTGATTCTTTTACTCTGTTCTTACAGTATTCAAAAGCTACACAGGCTCTCCTGTAGGAAGAGGAGGCATAAAAATATAATTCCTAGCCAGCCAAAACATTATGCATCATTAGGTTGTCATTAGGTCATCAGTTTTGTGATTCACGTGATGGGTTAGTGTTCTTGGCTCAGAAATTAATCAGTTAGAATGGTGATTTTTTGCAAATTTCAAATAATTTCAAGTTTCCCTCTGGCATAAAGCTGTTCTATGTTCTTCAGGTATTTATTGCCTAGCATTTATAGAGCTGGTATGTAATACAGTCTCAAGAAAATCTGCAACAATGTTTCATGAGTATCTGCTATTGTGCTAACTTTTGCATCCAGTGAGTATCTGATTTGTACAAGTAAACTGACAGTATTTTATTGGAGACTTACCTTCTGATGTACCAATCTGTCAGTAAAAATACCCTGAAACACATAAGCACAAGCTGTCCTGTAGCAAGTGCAGATTAAATCTTCCAATTAATTTGAAGGGGGGGAGGGGGTTGGTTAAAAATAATCCCACCAAACAAACATGTGGTTTGAAGCGTTAAGGAAAAAAATACTGCAAACTACTGCAATCTATTTTTATTGCATTATATTCTAGTTTCCTTTAGTGTTTACTTTTGTACTGTCATATGGGACACAAAAACATATTTTCCTATGTTGTTCCTTCTTTGAGTTGACTGTTTCAGAAAGTAGCCCAAATTTTCCACCTCACTTTAACCTTTCTCACTCTCTCAATTATACACAGTTGCTCAAGAAAAAAAAATCTACCAATTGTACTAAAGCTGCAAGAGTAAGTGACACGTAGTTAAAGATTGCAATAGCATTTGTTACACGTTTCACTGCTTCAGACAGTTTAAGGCTGCACTCCATTACAGGGCTTCCCAGCATTGCTCTTTCTGTGTACACACCCCTCCAGCAGAGAAGTGTAAATCAAATCAGATTATATTGAGGTTCTGTAATGTGAAGAAACATCTCTTGATAACCAAACTGTCACTTCTGTGATATTTCATGTGTTGCCTAAGGCAGTTTCAGTTTGCGTCTTGTCTGATGAATGGCTACTGTAGAAATTCACGTCCTTTTCTTCAAAAGCTAGCTGCCTGAATTAAACAAAGAAAAACATGAAATGCACACTGTGGGCAAGCTAAAGCATGAAGTACACCTATTCCAGTCCTCCTTCCACTCCAAATATATTTATACGGTACTTATCCTGGAAGTACTGGCACTGATGCAATTCTGTGTATTCTGATTTTATCACCATCGCTCTTAGTAACTGTTCTTCATGTTATGTGATGTGTAAAACAATCTGCTATTTTGTAAAGGAAATAAGGTAGTGATGACACCTGCAAGCTGTAACATTTAATTACTGTTTTCATCAGCCATAATGATAATTCAGCATGTGATTAACTTAATAGGCTGTAGTTAATGTTTCTATACAAACATCTCAAATAAAACACCTCTGTATGAGGATAATACCTTGCTGGCATTGTCTATCCCGGTTACATAGTAATAAAAAAAATGTTCATGATGAAGCTTCACATTAAGTGAGAATTGATCTTAACTTCTTACGTAATTTTTATTATTTAATGTAATTATATCAAAACTTAAATATTAAATTTTATGGCATAAAGCTCACTTAAAGGTACTGGAAAACCCAGATGACAGACCTTCTAGAGATACGCATTATGAATTATGTACATTGGTAGCAAATGTAAATATGGTTGAATAAATATTCCTCTCACCCCCACAAGAAATAAAAGGGTAAAATAGAAACCTTTGATGTAGGAAAGCTTTTGACATTTTAAGAAAATGTACAATTTTCCATTTCACATTTTATTGGTAGAATAAGAATATTTAGTATTTAAGACTATTTAAAATACGGTCAGTACTTTAAGAAAGATGTAGTGTCACAGACCAGTCCCTCTGAGACCACAGAGGTAATGGCTTGTGATGGTTATAGGAACAACAACTGGAAATAACAGAGCAGAAAAATTTAAATCTGTGTTTTCATTATCAAAATATCTTCTGTGTTGCAATTCCCCTTGAAGATCAGGGATGCATGAGAAGTGTCAGCAATGATCCTTCTGTTCTCACAGACAAATAGTATCCACATTTCCCTCCAGGAGATACTGATTCCAGTGTTTCAGAAAAGGAAAAAAAGCAACCTGTCCAGGAGGAGGACAGTTAACTGAAGACAGAATTATAGACTCAAGTATATTGCAAATAGCTTTTACAATAGATAACATGCCAATATTTAGTCATATGCAATTAGAAATTTTTATTTCCCATGCCGAAGAGTTAGCAGGTTTTTATAAATGACATATAGAGACTGAAATGAGGACAGTGAATCCCAGAGCCCCAGAGGACTCCTTTCAAAGATACACAGGATATTTATTAAATGTGATATGGAAGGCAGAGGTAAATACATGCAGATATGGGAAATACTCTAGATAAGAAGATTCCCTTAGAGCACTAGTCATGTGCTGATGTATGGCAGTTACTGGTTTAGAGATGTTGTAGTTGCTAAGCAGTGAATCCCAGCACTGTTGTTTACGTGGAGTCAGTAGTGCTAATCAGCTGCAGAATATGTAGAATAGAGGATGTCTTTGTTGATGTTTAGTGGGGATGTCCCATACCTGGAAATATTGCTGTAAAGTTCTTAGTCTCACAGATCTCGGGTAGAAGGACTTACTGCATTATATCACATCAGGTAACTGTTTCATTAGAGAATTGTGTTTTACAGTCTTTATCTGCTGTTCATTCAGTTCCTTAACTGAGACTCCTCTGTCAGCTTTTACTTCAACATGCTCAAAATATTCAGAACATAAATAGTAAAGTCCAATCAATCCAGTCACTTCAGTGACCAACTTTTAGGTGACATCTCAGTGAAGAGCTGGAAATTTGGTCTGACAATAAAAAAAGAGAGTGAGTTTTATAATCTTATTCCTGTCTATCTAATGGGGTTTATTTATCATAGACTCACAGAATAGTTTGGGTTGGAAGGGACCTAGAAAGGTCATCTAGTCCAGCCTACTGCAATGAGCAGGGACATCTTCAACTAGAGCAGGTTGGTCAGAGCCCCGTCCAAACTTTAAATTTCACCTTGAAGAGCTAAAACCTGAGAGAAGAGTTCTGTTACCCTACAAAGCACTGCCTTCTTCACTGGGAAGTGACAGCATAGGTGTCTTATTACAGGTTCTAAGCTCTCCGAGGTCACTGGCTTCCAGCCCTACATCACTGTGTGAAGTTCTCAGTACTGTGGCACACAGACCCTTGAGCATAACTGGATTTTCATAAAAATTTTACCTCTTCTGCTCCTGCTGGAAGTGGTGTGCTGCTAACATTTGTGATTCTAGTTCTCTGCTTGCTGACAACTTGCTGCTGATGCTATGGCTAACTCCTGTATTGAATTCAGGTCCAAGAAATTGGGTACAAAACCGCAGCATTGTACAGCTTCCTTGTCTACCCTACTGCAGCCAGACAGCATGTTTTATTCTTCCCTCATAATTGCAAACCAAATAACAAATTCCATAGTCCTCAGTGTGAAATAAAGATGAGGGCTGTTTAAATCGGGCTATTTAGCTCTGTCAAATTAAAATGCACAAAATTCTGTGTGCAGTATGTGTACTGTGTTGTACATCCATTTAGCACATGCACTGGTCTATCTATAATGCCTGTTAGGTATCAGACACGTTCCATAATCTAAAGTAAGACCATCTTTAGTCCAAGGATGAGAAAAAAAATGCATGTGTATAATAGTTTGAATGCCAAGCTTCAAACATAAGGTTGGATCCTTCCTAAAAGAAGGTGATGAATTCTAGATCTGTATTTCATTGCCTGTCAGATTTCTGAAACCTCCCAGCGTCCAACAGCTCCAGGTGGTCAACAGAAGCAGTTGAGTATTTGGGATTTCCAGAGCCGGGGGATATCTATCTATGCCTTGTAAATATGTTCAGAAGAGCTATTGATAGCTATGAAATTATGCAAAGCTTTTAACAGTGTTGGCTATTTACAGCGTTTGAGTGGTGCCGTTTGCTGTTCATCCTTGTCTGCGACCATTTTCTATCGATTGCTTCTGCAGCGGCCGTTGGTTTAATCCCAGAAGCCTGGCTAAGACACCTGCTTTTTGAGTTGTGCTGTAGTGTTTGAAATGAAATCGAATGGAACTTCATCTTATTTATACTTGTGACCTAACAAGCTACCCCCATTTTTGGTTTGGCAGTTTTTGTTGCTGCTCATCAACGTTTTGAGACTGATTGTTTAGTAACAACTGTCTTCTAATACAAAAAAATGTGTGTTTCCTTGTGAAAGCATTTGTCAGTGTTTCTCCACCTAGTCCAGCTTTGTCAGCTGTTTGCATTTTCTGACTGTGTCTTGTTCTTACCTATGGACTCTGTCTTAAGTCTTTGTTGAGCCCCTGCCAGCCTTCACCATTTGAGACTAACCCTTAATGATTTTTAAAATACATTTTACTGTAGGATAAATAAACTGTTGCAGGCTAGTAGAGATTAGTAGGGTAGTATGGAATAAGATATGATTTAATTCCTACTTAATAGCTTTCCAGTTGTTTTCTAAAAAATGTCTGTTCTTTGTGATAATCCCGTATATTTGCTGCTAGTCTCCCTCTTACAGCCTTTTTCACTTTAATTTCTGTGCCTTCCAGCAGGATGATATCACACAGGTAAACTGTTCTTTATAAACACACACCCCCTCCCAAAATATGTGCATCTTTCCTGTCTGTTTAGCCACTCATTTTCAGTGTTGGTCACACAGAGTTCGTTGCCATGGTTTGTATTCAAAGTCAAGGTTCTTGAAAGGGATGCAAGTGATTCTACTGTTAAACTGAGCTGCATCTAAATGTTAGGTCTTTTCCTTCTTGAATCCCAGCCCTTCTACGCTGTGTAAAACCTTTCCCTTCTGTCACATCCCACAAAATGTGTGCTGATAGTTCACTCACTGTAAAAGTGCTGTGTCTTTAATTGCCTTGTTTGGAGGAGTGTTAAGAGTATCGCTCCCTATATATGGCTGATTGAAACGAGCTCCAGGGAACTCAGAACAGAAGGGATGGAGCTGTGTGTTCTCTGGTGCAAACCAAAGCTTGGGTTCCTTGGCGGTATATGGAAATAGTCTGGGAGAAGGTAAAGAAAGCTGTAAAAGACAATTGTTTAGTTTCCAGACTGTAAAAATGACACGGATTATCAACTCTACTAGGGAAATTAGTGTAGTCCTGAGTTTGGTGGAATCAAGTAGGGTACAAAATGTGAGCCAGAGTATACAGATACTTGTCATCCTTACGATAAATTTTTATACAATTTTTAGGTCACTAAGTTGAAGTTTGTCTTGCTTTTTTCCTACAAGATTCTTCAGTGGGATGGTAGCGGACTGATGAGTGCTGATGATTGTATCACTTAAGGCAGAAGTTTGGTGTTTAGCAGTTAATGTAATTTTGCAGTTTGGGAAATGGCTGTTGAAAGATGAGGTTGATTTAGACTGAATGACTGCAGAAATTTAGTTTTATTCTGTAAGACAAAGCTGTAGAAATGTCGGATAGTACTCAGGCTAACAGCATCACATCTCGCATGAAAGAGTGCTTAACAGCATCAGACATTTTATGTAATGAAGAGTAAGTCAGGTAGATGTCATGTCTTTTCTTCCTGTAGTAGTCTACAATGGCTGAAAGTCATTGATTGGCTGTAAGATATAATGATATAACATATTGTGCAGAGGAAATTCGTTATTTAATAGTTACTTCTGAAAATATCTCTAGAGAGATGATTAGTAAGCAACTAATAGTTCATTTTCACAAACAGTTGAAATTGGTCCTCCTGACCCTCTGTTGTGTCGCATTATTACAGCTTTGACCTTTGAAACAACATACATAGAGTGTATTTAGTAGAATTAAGATGTAATTCAATCGTTTAAATACCAAAGACTCATATCATTTCTATGGTAATTGAAATTGGGTATGACTGTACCAAGTTAAATTTGAAAAAGTAAAAAATAAAACTGTGACATTAAAAATTAAGGTAATTTACTTTGCTGGATCTCCTAAGCATAAGCATTTTCGCTTTTATTTCATGGCTTCTTAAGCCTTTATCGTAGATTTAAACAGATAATATGTAATGAGACAACAGTACAAAGACATATTTTCTTGTTCCAGTATAAAAAACAAATTAGCACATTTTCTTAGCTCACTTGTTTTTTAAAAGGCAAGAGCTAAAGACCAAGTCATCTATTGACCTGCGAAAAGTGATATGACAGCAGAAGCTTGCCTTGAGAAGAAAGAATTCTTCTGTGGTTTTGGATTGTCTCTTGATCCCCTTTTATCCGTGGGGACCATATAAAGCCAGGTCAAGGTGGCAGGGTTCCATGTGATTTGCAGAATGGTCCATATTTGATCTTGAAGTAGTTCAAGCCTTTCTTAATAGTCTTGTTAAGTGACAGTGTTTCCAGTATCAAAGATATCGGAATGGCTTCTTGATATCACTGCTGTGCTAGAAGCTGATTAGGTTCCTGTCACGAATGTTGACAGTAGTTCTCAGTATTGTTACTTTTTTTATTATTCAGTGTGGTTATTTTCTTTCTGGTTTTGAGATGTTTATATGAACAAAGGTTTTTCTTGCTTTCATACCAGTATTTAAAACATTTATACCCAATATCAGCGTGTGTCGTGGTTTAGCCCTGGCCAGCAACAAAGGACCACCCCTCCCCTTGCTGGGGTAGGGTGGAGAATGGGAAGAAAAGGCAAAACTCCTGGGTCAGGATGAGGACAGTTTAACAGAACAGCAAAGGAAACAACAGCAATACCGATAAGAAGACTATACAAAAAAGTCAGGGGAATAGACAGAGCAACTCTCTCACCACCGGATGCCCAGCGCGCTCCCAAGCCGCAACTAAGCTCCCCCACACAGAACCCAGCATGACAGCACATGGTATCAAGTACCCCGTTTGTTTGGCCAGTTTGGGTCAGCCTGCCCGGCTGTGTCCCCTCCTGGCTCCTGGTGAAAATTGTCCTGTCCTGGCCAAACCCAGGACAGTGTGCAGTGTCTGTATCACCAAACCACAACTGGTTATTAAGAATGTTTTATTTTATATGAGTAATAAAAATGGCCCTTTATTTGAAAGTGAAAAATAGGTGGGATGTTTGTAGTTGTCTTATTCAAAATTTAATATGTGGTATCTTGTTTCTAGTTTGTTTTATTTGTTTTTGGGGGGATGGGGTTCTTTTTTTCTCTATAAGCACAAGACATTTCAGATTGGAAACAAAACCATGCAAACAGGTTTTTTAATAGTTGTGTCTGTTGTTCATCAGTTATTAAAATACAGCTGATTATGTAGTGCTATAATAAAATTGTATTACAAGGTAGAATTATTTCTTGCAAAGCTGTTTAATTTTAAATGTCTCTGTTCTGCATCCTAAGTGATTGACTTTGAGGCACAGGCCTCTGTGTCTTTAGTAAAACTTGGTGTTGTGTTTTGGCAATTTGACTCACACTCCTCACTGATCGCAAGTATTCTTATGCTTCCAGGAGTGTCTCTTTCATTTCAGTATGGATATTAATGAAATTGGGTATTGGTCAAGGTTGCTAATACTGACCTTTTATTAAAATTTTTATTATTGGTGATAAGGTTTCTACCATTTGAAGGAACCTGACATGTTCATTTTCAGTTTCTGCCACAGAGGCCACATTCTACGAATCCTGACTGCATGACTCCACATGGAACTATTCTGCATCAAACCTTGGATTTTGATGAGTTCATACCACCAATACCACCTCCACCCTACTACCCACCAGAATATACCTGCACACCGGTGACAGAGGCACAGAGGTGATTCTCTTCCCTGTAGTTATAGTCATCACATAGTTCTGAGCTACAGACTATGAGGCTCTTTCAAAGAATGTGAAGCCAAGTAATGCCCTTCGCTTACATCAGGTGCTTCTTTTCCAGAGAGATTACACATATTTTTTGCAAATGTGTTAGGATGCACCTGGAAATATTTGTGTTAAAGCACTGCTGTAATAGGGAAGTGATTGAACTTAGTTAAGAGAAGGATAACAATGCCTGAACTTAAAGCAGAGATCAGCTTACAGGTAACTCTTTTGCAGTTGTTAACATTATACACTTGAAGTTGAAAATGAGATTTAATTTTCTAAGGAAATCATTGCAGTTACTGTGTATTATTGTGGAGCAGTGAAGGACATTAATGACTGCAAAATGGGCTGGTAGAGACAGATGGCATCCAAGATGAAATACAGTTTTTAAAGCTACGCTGTGAACGAGGGCTTCCTTTTGCTTGTCTAATAAATTTCTTCAATATAATTCTTTGTAGTATATTGGCTTTGAATTCAGAGAACACTCTGCATCACTGTGGTGTAGGTAATAGTTTACCAAATAAATCCAATGCAATTTCTTAATTATTAAGTTTTCTTGTGTTTTTTGACAGAGGTCTCCATTTGGACTTTCCTCATTCCCCATTCAGCGCTTTATATGAAGTAACCATTAACAGCCCAGGAATGCTGTATCCAACTGAGCTGCCCCCTCCTTATGAGGCAGTGATTGGAGAGATGCCTGCCAGTCAGGTAACGAAAGCCAAAAGAAATCCTTTACATAGTCTTCAAATTTTCAAAATGTGAAACAATTTTAGATAAATTTAATGATCTAAAATAATTTAGGAGCTAATTGTACTTTGGGGGAACAACCATTAGGAAATATTTATATTCTTTAAAGACATTTTTCAGACCATTCTCTTCAAAAGTGTTTAACAAATTTTATTTAGTGTATATTCTCCTTATGTTCTTGTGCACAGTTGGGTAAATGCTTATGCGAGTAGTAATATATCAGCTGTTATCCATTAAAAATGTTGTATGATAATGGACTGCCAGTAACAAAAACTTAGAAGAATGTATTAGAATCACCAAAGCACAGTGTTTTTCCTTATTTGAAAAGGATAATAATGTTTTAAAGTTAGATTACATTTCTTAATTTCTGTAAGTAATAACTAATTAGTGAGGTTTATTTTCTTAAAAATCCCTACAGTTATAAAGTATTTTATTCCAAATACTGATGATAGTAGATTTGCATCACTTTAATATACTACTTTTAGTTGAAGCTCAGTACAACAGTTTAGGTTTAATAAAGGAAAAGGATAACTGTGTGTCTTGTTGACTTGTAACGCTAATAACTTCTGTATATTTGTGTATGTGTATATAGAACATAGAGCTCGTTGGACATGCGGTTTTGCTCTGTGTGAGATCTGAGCCAAGATAATGATGAATTCCCATTTTAAACTCTATGTGTAGGTAGAACACGTACTTGAAAATTCCTAACAAAAATCTCTGTAAATAACCTCACATTAACAATATTTGCAGTCCCCAACGTATGTCAGATTTCAGATCATGTTCTGGAGAAGTACTTGGCGCATCTGGTAATCGTATAGGTTCTTATAATGGTATGCTCTGGTCTTGACAGGATGCCTTGAACTCAGTGCCAAATTTATGCTTTACTGGTTGTGAGATACAGCCTCCATAAGGAGGGTCCTGTCAGGCACCAGAGTGCTAGAAGCTGATTCCTGCTTCAGTGTTACGTTAGCTGGTTATAAACCGTATGGAGCAAAGATTTGAATGATAGAAGGATAGAGACGTGTTCTTCCTATGAAAGCAACTTGTCGTTCTCTATCTATTGCTTACATTCTTGGCGTTACAGTGTTAAATAACTGCCATATATATATATACATGCCATATCACAGCTTCTGCTGTTACATGGTAGAAACAGTTATTCTTGAGAGTGCATAGCACCTTTATTCTGAACTTTGAGAAGGGATCTAGTGTACTTCAGACAAATACTAATGTTACACTTTTTTTCCTTATTTTTTACTATACAGTGTCAAGTCAACTGAAACTAGAATTATAGTGTATCTGCATGTACAGCCAAAGCTAATTTGAGCAAAGGTTTACTTGAAGTGATAATTGTATCAGCTGTCACAAATGGGAAAATACTTAAAATCACTTTTAGAAACTGTAATTTCTTGCAGACTTCAGTAAAAACTCAAGGAGTCAAACATTCTAGATATTGCTTATCAGTTGTTAATAGAGCACTGTGGAAATATGTGTGTTCAGGTTGCCAAATTGCACCCACATTACACAGGGGCCTACTTTGCATTTCCTCAAAATGTAACATTGAAAAGTTTGCTAGGTTTTTTTTTCATACTGGGGGAAGCTACAACTGAAACCATAAAACTAAAGAAATTGTATAATTTTTTTTCTGTTATACACAAGAAGATTATTAAGACAGTAAGACAAGCATCTGAGAAAAAAAGAAGGTTGAGATGCGCGGTCCCTGACAAAGTTTCTCACCAGGAGTGAGTTGCTATATTCCTGGTACGGTTCAGAGAGCTTGTAGGAGCAAAATAGCAACAGGTACTGAGTATCAGAAGTGAAGTATGTTGGCAATGCAAGCAAAAGCCTACACAGCGACTTTGTAGCCAGATACTTTTCTTGACAACAAAAGCCCTAACGTATTTTTTTGCAGTCAGTGTCCCAGTGAGCCTGTTAAATGGAGGAATGGAGCCAAAGTCTAAGACAGTTTTAGGTCTACAAGAGGAACAAAATGGAATCCTAAATTCTTACATGATGCAAATGTTCCCATATAATATACACCAAGCTACAGTACAGTATGAACTGAAATAACTCCATTTATAAAACCCTCAAAGGCAGACTTTGCAATGGAAATCATGGCAGAGCTTTAGCTACAGAAGTGCTTCTGGGAACCATTATGCAATAATGTCATAATTGTAAAACCTCTTACTGAGCATCAAGCAATAGGTTTTGTTTGTTTTTAAATGGATTGAGGTCCTTAGAATATTATTAAATTGTATCAAATTAGACTCAATATTACATGCATTTCATGGACAACAAATGTCAGTGCTAATTTAAGTCATTGCATCTAAGTAAAAATTGCTGCTGTCATCTGTACTGATTAGGAATTCCCACTTTATGACTACAAAAAAAAAGTGTTTTTCACACTGTTTTCCATGCAAAGTATTGACTAGGATATGGAAAAGACAAGAACAAACCGATCAGGGTTCTGGGTGAATTGTACCAGTGACCGTTTTATAAGGTTTACTAACCTGTAGGCTGTGCAGGCTTGATAAAGGCATTGTTTGTCTTTCCTTTTTCTATTGGTAGTTTAGTGACTGGCTTTACCAGCTTTATGTCTGACAATGTGCAAGTCAATAAGATTTTGTTACCCTAGGCTGTGCAGGAACCTGTATGCCTATATGAACATACAGGCATATAGTATGTTCTATATGCCATCCCTATATGAACCCAAACTCTGACCTGACTAAAAATTGTCAGTGTTACCTCCTACAATTAAAACCATGGTTCTACTTCCCTCAGGCAAGAAGGTTAATCGATTCCAAATGCATTTAACATACATGCAGCAATTGTTCTTGTGAAGCAGAATTCTTTCTATGAAGAAAGAACAAGGGAAGGAAAAGGAAAAATTAACACATTGATCAGATAAGTTTAAATGGCTTATGTTTCCCAAAATGTCACTAAATACTGAAAAAAGTAGAAGAAACCAAAATACAAATTATATTCCTGATTTCTTCTAAATGCCTGAAATCTTGAAAACTCTCATTTTCCCACTATTAAGGATGCTAGTTGTGAATGAGGCCCTTAAGAGATCAACTTTAAAGATGATGAGTGCTTTTCTGTATGTGGGGGATTTTACGTAGAGGGGAGTATTCACAGTCTTGCATTTGGTCTCAAGAAGCACTTTCTGTGCATGTAAATTTGTCCTATGTGTCATAGTATTGGGATTTGGTTGTGGGGTTTGTTGTTTGTTTGTTTGTTTTTTTAATTTCCAGCAGTTGCAACTAGCGAAATCTATAATACAATATAGTCTGCAGTATATATGCAAGCATCCAGACGTTGAGAGGCTGTGTCCTTTGATTCACATAGTAATGAGTCACCTCTAAGAATGTTATCTTGTTTGTGCAGCCCCATGTCTTTAGGTATGTTGCTGCAGGGTTTTTCTGCCTCTGTAGGAGCCTCTGAGATTGAGGCAGAGCCTGAGAAGGGATGGTGGCTGAGCCTTTGTGTCCCTCTGAATTCAAAAGGATGTAAAGGACTGATGCAAATCTCATTTAATGGAGGAGAGGGCTGAGAACAGTTCCTCTCTGTAGTTTCCCTGAGTAAGACACAACTCCTTGCCATAGGTGAACTTAAAGGACTCTCAGTATTAACACCGAACTGCAAGGTAAAATAGTTTGTCTCCTACCCATGTTGGAATATACCTTGGGTCCGTGGTGTGTTCTGTGTGAGCTCTGCTCCAACACGATGTCAAGGCACAATACTGCTGCTCTGTGGCTTCTGTTAAATGAGCTTAGCTGTCTTATTCCCAGTTAAAAAAATTCCGTCAATGCTATAATTGTTCCCTTTGGCAAGATAAGTAGAGAATTAAAAAAAGACATGAAGATTGAGCTGTTGTAATCTAGAAGTGTTTGTGTAATAGGAAACTAAGGTATGGAAATACAATAGGTGTATTTCTTCTGCCTGTAAAATAGTGTAATTTTTTTGAGAGATGCAATATTTTGGTTTGAAGAATTGCTAAGAGCTTTTTTCACAAGGCTTAAGTTTGCTTCATATGCTGTACAATGATGTTGTCATTATTTTAAATTACAAGATCAAAGCTGCAGATGGTTCTTTTCCATTAAGACAGGTTTGCCAAAACCTCAGCCTTGCATGTAACTCATTGTACAGGTACTAGGTCATTTTATATGTACTAGACAATGTCACTACAGATGCCAGGTGACTGGAAGAATCTATAAGGTCAGTAAATGTTTCAGCACAAATACTCAGCAGATATTTTCCTGTCAATGATTAAGAATTTATGAAACCACCTAGATTTAAAAAGAACCTCTAGATTTTTAAAAAGAAACAAACACCCTTAAAACATTATATTATGTCATCCAAAAGCTACTTAGTCTGACTGAATTTTCTCCAGCATCAAAGAGCATTTGAGAACACTTTTCCAGTGAGTTCCCAGTAGTTCCACAGTTCGTTCCCAGGAATGGTCTGCAACTTAGAGTGACACCACTAATTTTTTTTTTTACCCCAGGTGCAATACTCTGCTTCAATAAAGAAAGATCCTTTAAGGAATTTCCAAGCAAATTGCTTAAAAATATAAGTGATTTCACCTTTGCTTCCCAGTCCTCTATCCATCTGTTGCTCAGTTAAAGTTTGTCGGCTACCTTTCTTTGTTTAGAGTTGTATTCGCTAACCCTTAGTCTTAAAATCGCTTTTAAAGACTAAATTTGCATCAGAAAATATTTCCTGATCACTTGATCATAGTAAGCGATGGATGGATGGATGGATGGATGGATGGATAGATAGATAGATAGATAGACAGACAGACAGACAGACAGACAGATAGATATAAAAAAATTGCATATAAGTGTATATTAATCTACACTGGCATGTGCACTGGAAGCTCTTTTGTTAATAGCTTCAGAGCAATAGTGTCACATTCAATTTTTTAGAAGGCCTGATACAAATTAAGCTCTTGACAAAAAGGATTTCACAGGGGTGACTGATGGTTATTTCTAGACTGTCACCAACCGTAATGAGCTTTTACTAGTTAATTGTGGCCCTACAGACAGAAGCAGATATGATGCTTTCTGCTAAAAATGGTATCGATCTCATTCCCTTCGACTTTTCTTTTTATATTTTTGTCATTTATTGTCACCAGCTATTTATTGGAACCATTTTTTTAATAATCACGATCCCATAGAACTGCTAAAAATCTAATGAGACTGGCAACAAGGTCCAATCCAAAGTCTATTAAAATCAATAGAAGGATAATTTCCTAAATTTCAGGTGTTTGTGGATCAAATCTTTCCAGCAGGACCGATTCTATACTTTGTTCACATGATTCTCAAAAGTGAAGGGAAGTTGCCCACTTAGATCCATCCTTTCAGAAAAAAGGTGAGTCCTAGTATTACCTCCCTTCAGCAGTGTTTAATAGGCTGGAGAGCACCCTGCATCAGCCACCTTGGGTGGCAATGATATTCTTTGGGCTTGAAAATACATTAGGTGTTAACATCTCAGCAAATAACCAAAGGAAAATACTGCGCTTGTGCTTGTTTTTATGGTTTCTGTTCTGTATTTTGGGGTGATAAAATGTGGTGGGGAAAAAAGCATAATATGGAAAAATGCAGACCGTAGAAAAAGAGATTGCTTTTAATAAAACCATTAGTTTTAAGCATTGTAGACATTAAGTTTTGTGATGTGGGCCTACAGCCCCAGCTGCCTTGAATTCAAGACGAATTGAGCAGCCAGGGACCAGGTTAGGAAAGCTAAAGCCCTGTTAGAATTAAATCTGAGCAGGGACATCAAGGGCAACAAGAAAAGCTTCTACAGGTACATCAGTGATAAAAAGAAGGCTAGGGAAAATGTGGTCCCCCTCTGGAAGGAAACGGGAGACCTGGTTACCCGGGATATGGGGAAGGCTGAGGTACTCAATGACTCTTTTGCCTCAGTCTTCACTGGCAAGCGCTCCAGCCACACTGCTCAAGTCACAGACGGCAAAGGCAGGGACTGGGAGAATGAAGAATGGGCCACTGTAGGAGAAGATCAGGTTTGAGACCATCTAAAGAACCTGAAGGTGCACAAGTCCATGGGACCTGATGAGGTGCATCCGCAGGTCCTGAAGAGAACTGGCAGATGAAGTTGCTAAGCCACTGTCCATCATGTTTGAGAAGTGGTGGCAGTCTGGTGACGTTCCCACTGACTGGAAAAGGGGAAACATAATCCCCATTTTAAAAAAGGGTAGAAAGGAAGACCCAGGGAATTACAGGCCAGTCAGTCTCACCTCTGTGCCTGGCAAGATCATTAAGCAGATCCTCCTGTGTACTATGATAAGACGCATGGAAAATAAGGAGGTGATTGGTGACAGCCAACACAGCTTCATTAAGGGCAAATCATGCCTGACAAATTTGGTGGCCTTCTACGATGGGTCACTGTGTTGATGGATAAGGGAAGAGCAACCTACATCATCTACCTGGGCTTGAGCAAAGCATTTGACAGTGTCCTGCACAACATCCTTGTCTCTAAACTGGAGAGACATGGATTTGATGATGGACCACTTGGTGGATGAGGAATTGGCTGGATGGTTGCACCCAAAGAGCTGCAGTCAATGGTTCAGTGTCCAAGTGGAGACCAGTGACGAGTGACGTTCCTTGGGGGTTGGTATTGGGACCAGCGCTGTTTAACATCTTTGTCAGTGACATGGTCAGTGGCAATGAGTGCACCCCCAGCAAGTTTGCCAATGACACCAAGCTGTGTGATGCAGTCGATATGCTGTAAGGAAGGGATGCTATCCAGAGGGACCTTGACAGGCTGGAGAGGTGGGCCTGTGCAAACCTCATGAAGTTCAGCAAGGCCAAGTGCAAGGTCCTGCACGTGGGTCGGGGCAATCCCCAGCATAAATACAGGCTGGGCAGGGAATGGATTGAGAGCAGCCCAGAGGAGAAGGACTTGGGCATGCTGGTTGATGGGAAGCTCAGCATGGCCCAGCAGTGTGCACTCGCAGCCCAGAAGGCCAACTGTACCCTGGGCTGCATCAAGAGAAGCGTGGCCAGCAGGTCGAGGGAGGGGATTCTGCCCCTCTGCTCTGCTCTGGTAAGACCCCACCTGGAGTCCTGCATGCAGCTCTGGAGCCCTCAGCACAGGACAGACATGGAGCTGTCAGAGCGGGGCCAGAGGAGGCCACAGAAATGATCAGAGGGCTGGAACACCTCTGCTGTGAGGACAGGCTGAGACAGTTGGGGCTGTTCAGCCTGGAGAAGAGAAGGCTGCGGGCAGACCTTATTGAGGCCTTCCAGTACCTGAAGGGGCCTACAAGAAAGCTGGAGAGGGACTTTTTACAAGGGCCTGTACGGATAGAACAAAGGATAATGGTTTTAGACTGGAAGAGATTTAGATCGGATCTAAGAAATGAATTCTTTACTCTGAGGGCTTTGAGGCCCTGGCCCAGGCTGCCCAGGGGAGCTGTGGCTGCCCCCTCCCTGGCAGGGTTCAAGGCCAGGCTGGACGGGGCTTTGAGCAGCCTGGTCTGGTGGAAGGGTCCCTGCCCATGGCAGGGGGGTTGGAACCAGATGATCCCCTCCAACCCAAACTGTTCTATCACGAATTTAGCTTGTAGATTCTGTAAAAATGAAAAATTGCTTTAAGCATGTTCCTTTGCCCTACATTTGTTCCTGAGCCAAAGACTTTGTAAAATACTATATCCTTAAATAGCTTTCAATCTGAATAGCAGTGTCACTTTGTCGGGTGTGTTCTTAAGATCATCAGCGCTATACTTTGTTTTGGTAAATTGCAGATTACTGTGCTGTTTCCTTAAACAATTTTCATTTAGGTCACTGGTACTCATGAGCAAGTATCTGAATCAAGCTTGGGTGAGAGGAACATGACCCTGGACTTCAGCACACAAGGTGATCATAGCATTGTGTTTGTCTCCATGAGAAAGATGTAGTAGGATTTTTGAGTGGCCGTTTCTTTCTCTTCTGCCCCTCCCAACAGAGAGAGAAGGATTTGCTTTCAGATTGTTCATGGCAAGAAGAATCTTTTCACAGTCATAAACTGATGTGGCTGGAAACGCAGAGGAGAATTTTACTCAGCAAAGCATGCTCTATAAAGTGCTTTGAGTCAGATATGGCAACTGTCATTTCTCTTTGAAGAGTCATATGCATAACTGGTAGTTTGTTGCTCATTATCAGCCACCAAGGGTGCCTTCCTAATAGTCCACATGCCTTTTCCACATAGTTTCCACATGGCTTCCAGAAGCCTGAATAGGAAGCTTGCTGCCTGAAGCGTAGTTGTTGTGAATGCAAGTAGATGAGTAGCAGCACAGAGCCTGTTTGTTTAGAATTTAGAAGTTACTAGAATAGGCCTTCTTACCACATCTGTTGATATGGAGGGCTTTTTAAACATTACAGCCTCCATGGATCATGTGATGTTGAGGAGTTTGTATGAAATAATTATTATACTAAAACGTCCATTAAATACTTTTTCTACATCATATTCATATCATATTCATGAATAGGCTGGCAGGTGTTCTCAGATAGTATGCTTATGGGCAGAGGGGTGGTGACGGAGTGGTCCAAGATGGAGAAACAGTACTCTCTCGCCTAGCATCCAGAGTGGGACTGACAGCTTAGCAGATCAGTGAGGAGCATCTGTTCCTACACACGCAGAGTGTCTGTTCTGTGGAGAAGGATTTCAGTTTCCAGAGCCACCAGTGGTCACCTTCAACTACTGCTAAGTACTAATTTTTTTTTAAACCTGGTGTTTGACAGCTGCAATGGGCCATGACAGCGGCAGGTGACTAGTTTTTAAGTTAACAAGGGCTGTGTCTACAGAGCTAGTTTCTAAAGTTTGTAAGTACATTTGGATTTCACATCTACATATAAAAGTCTAAATTTTAAGGCCAGTGCTAGAGTTTTGACTATTGATAAGCAGAGGACCAGCTCTCAAGCTAAGGTTTTGACATTACATTATTGTGCTGCGCGCACATGAAAGGAAGGTCCTCGGGCATATCTTGTTCATCTAAAATCAGTGAGGTGCCACCATTCCATGTCTTTTGAGCCGTAATTGCTTCTCATCTGCTTCAGGCCCCTCCTCCTGCTGTCTGTAGTACCAGAAAAACCATGCCAGTGGAAGAGTAGACTAGGAAAAAGCTGTAAATGCAGTTTAAGGCCCTTGAGTCCAGGTAGCAAATGGCACAACCAACCACACTTTAATTATCAATTAAATCGAATCAAACCAGAGAGTTTGGACAGTGAAGATGTGTGCTCTGAAGACAGCACAAACTGGATGCTTTCATTTATCCACACAAACTTTACAGATATTTCGAAGCTTGAGTTAAGAGAGTATGTTGCAAAGAATCATCTAACTAGGTAAAAAATGTTTGGGGACTCATCACAAATATGAATGGCCCAATAAACCACTGCAGCTTTGCCCCTAACTCATAATAAGCAGTACATAGTATGCATTTTTAGAATAATATAGATGAGGAGATGTATTTCCATTATTGATTTTTATGTCCTTTTTGGCAGTGTTATTATTGCCTTGTAGGTGTTACAAATTTATTTCCTGGAAGCCCCAAAAGAAAATAGTTGTGATTCATGTTATGTAAGAACAAAATGTCCTTCATAAAATCCAACTTCATGAATATTTGATTTTCATTTTGATAGTTAATTTCCCAATATTGTAGAAAGCTTTCTGCTTCCTAGACCTCAAAATATGGGAACACTTAACAAACATTCTCTAACTCACTAAAAGATCCTATTTTTTGATTCCTGAACAAAACAGTTAAAATACATTTGTCTCATCAATATGGTTAGCAACAGCTGTTATGCAAATAAGGGCATAAGAAGCTGCTGAGCTGAATAGAACTATATGATTTGTATTTTGTAAATATTTTGATTTTAGATATAGGACTTTAAGGAATTCCACTCTGATATGGGAGAAGTGTTGTCTATATTACTGGAGCCTGGATGATCTAGTTTTATTTTCTTTATTTTTGTCATGACTTTGGGAATAATGCAGAGCCAAATACTTGTCTTCATACAAGGGGTCATTTTCATCCTTAACATATATTTGTAGATATGACAGAGGAAGTGATAACACTCTTAATTTTTAATACAAAGGGCTTCAAAGAAGATGTGACCTTGCACAGAATGTTTAGCTTCTATCTGAAGTTTGTGTGTCACATATTTTGTGTGCCAGAGATGTTATATAATGGTGAATTCTCATTTGTAAAGAACTTAGATATATGCTTTAGGGAAATGATTGATTAGAAAGTGTTAGGTGCAAAGCTAATACTGACAGTAGCGATAGGTTTAAAAGTGATCAGAGCCGTGTTTTTTGAGCATTTGTGTAAAGTTTTGCTTTTTCTATTAGGCAATCTCTCACTGTTTACCAGAGAAACTAGCAGTGAAAGAGCAGTTCCTGTCCAAATGTAGTTACAGATAATACTTCGGTACCAGTGCTCAACCATGCTTATTAGTTTAAGAAAATACTTGAGGACAGCACAAATTGTCTTTGCTGAAGGACACTAGAAACAAGTAAATTACTTCAGTCTTTTTTGCTTTGGCATTCTGTCATCTGAAAGCTTTTGAGTAATTACTGATGTACTTGCCAATTACTAAATTTAGATCAGTATATTGAAAACAGGTCTGGGGGAGGGATGGGAGAGGGGCAAGAAGTCTGTTTTTCTCTGAATCTCTTATTTTGCAGTTTCTGCTGAGAGCACGTCTTTGATGGTGTCTGAGGCTGTTGATATCCCAGACCATAGCTGCTCCTCTGAAGATCTTTGTTCGCTGGAAGGTCACGGATTTCTCCATTCTGCAGATCTTTCTCCCTACTGTACAACCCCCAAAGGGGCTACGGACCAGAGCTGCAGCACTCTGGATTACAGCACCTGCTGCAGGTTCCACAGAACTCCCTCAGAAGGTTTTCCTGATGTGGATGACAGTTCCCACAGCAAAGCCTCTACAGACAGGTCTCCAGGACAGGAAAAGAACTGTGCCCACGGCAGGTCCTTGGAATGTTCCTCAGAGAATCTCAGCCCCTCAGAAAGAGAATTGAAGAGTTCTGCTCAGGAGAGCAATGCCACACTGCCACTGAAGCAAAAGAAAATGTGCTGTGCAGACTTTAGCCAGCCTCCTGTTGCTTCCCAGACCTCTCCATGTTTTGGGCCTGCAACTACTTCATCGTACGCGAGCAGCCACGAGAGTGGTGTCCAGCAGCATAACATTACAAAACACCGAATTTCAAATATAGTCCGATCAACTAGTGACCCTGTATCGTGTTCGTCTTATACAGAAGGTAGGTGTAGTACCACAAGGCTGATGGAGCACAGAACAAATGAGTGGTATGTGATTTATGCAGTAATTGGTGCTGCTGGAAATTATATGAAACATTCCAATGAGGGTCGAGTTATGTGTGAAGGCTTTAGTTCCACGCACATTTTCTAGATTTGAAAATTTTTAAGAAGAATGGAAATGGAAAAGGGACAGAGTGAAATCAATTTTGGCTTTTCTAAGTTGTACCAGCCTTTCTGCACTGCTCAGAAAACCATCTCTTGAGTAGATGCTTCTACCACTCTATTACTGAGAAGCTAAACTAAGAAGTTGAGTGGTAGCTGGGGTCTGTTCAGAAAACGATTACCTGAGCTGTCAGGCTTGTAATACAGCACGTTGTGTTTCCTGAAGGTGATGCTGACAGTGATGGCATTGGGGCATGTGAGAGGCAGTCAGAGTGTGACTGTGTATTGGCAAATTGGGCTGTGCGGTGAAAAGTTTTAAAGGACAAAGGAATGAATGAGGCATGTGACAAGATGATAAATTTAAAGGAAAGCTTTTGACTGTTGTGGATAAGCATATTCTGCTATGAATCTCCTTTTAGACAAGGAGGGAAGAAGAGAGGAGACATTGTTGGCTGAGCAGTGTGTCTTCATAAAAATCTGCTTGTTAGTGGAAAAGAAATGTTTGATTTAGTAGAGAATGGCTCGATCAAATAATAGCAGGAATGTAGAACTGTCTAAACCACTTGAAAAGTGCAGGTGTTAAAAAAGGATGTAAGCTGTTTAGAGCTCATACGTAGCTTAATAATTGGATGTTTTTTACCTTTTAGAAATCTAGCCTCAGCATCCTGACCAGGAAAAAGTGAATGTTTAATCTAGAAGCCTGCATTTATTTTATGTAATTTATTTTTCTAGCATATAGACAGATAATAGACACCCCTACCAGAGGGGATGCAATGCTGGACCTGTTGGTCGCCAACGCAGGTGAGCTAATTGGTGATGTCAAGGTTGGAGGCAGCCTGGGCTGCAGTGATCGTGCACTGGTGGAGTTCACAGTCCTGAGGGATAAGGGTCAGGCGAAGAGTAAAGTCAGGACCCTGAATTTTAAGAAAGCAAACTTCCACCTCTTCAAGGAGTTGGTCAGAAGGACCCCCTTAGAAGCGGCCCTCAGGGACAGGGGAGCAGAACAGAGCTGGCAGATCTTTAAGGATGCTTTCCATAGAGCGCAGGAGCTCTCGGTCCCCAGGTGTAAGGAATCAGGCAAGGGAGGGCAGAGACCAGCATGGCTGAGCTGAGACCTGCTGGCCAAACTAAAGGGCAAGAGGGGACTGCACAGGCAGTGGAAGCAGGGACAGGTATCCTGGGAAGAGTGTAGGGATGCCGCCCGGTTGTGTAGGAGGGCCAAAGTGCGGCTGAAGCTGAACTTGGCAAGGGATGCAAAGAATAACAAGAAGGGCTTCTACAGGTATGTCAGCCAGAAAAGGAAGGTTAAAGAAAGTGTACCCCTCCTGATGAGCAAGACTGGCAAACTGGTATCAACAGAGGAGGAGAAGGCTGAGGTACTCAACAACTTTTTTGTCTCAGTCTTCACTGGCAGCCTCTCTTCTCACACCTCTCGAGAGTAGTGGTCAATGGCTCGATGTCCAGATGAAGATTGGTGACAAGTGGTGTCCCTCAGGGGCCTGTAGTGGGACCAGTGCTGTTTAATATTTTCATCAGTCACGTAGCGAGATCAAGTGCACCCTCATCAAGTTTGCAGCTGACACCAAGATGAGTGGTGCAGCTGATGCGCCAGAAGGATGGGATGGCATCCAGAGGGACCAGGACAAGCCCAAGAAGTGGGCCTGTGTGAACCTCATGCGGTTCCACAAGGCCAAATGCAAGGTCCTACATCTCGGCCGGGGCAACCCCTACTATCAGGACAGGCTGGGGGATGAAGGGATTGAGGGCAGCCCTGCCGAGAAGGACTTGGGGACACTGGTGGCTGAAAAGCTGGACATGAGCCACAAACATGCGCTCGCAGCCCAGAAGGGCAACGGTATCCTGGGCTGCATCAAGAGAAGCATGGCCAGCAGGTCGAGGGAGGGGATTCTGCCCCTCTGCTCTGCTCTGGTGAGACCCCACCTGGAGCCCTCAGCACAGGAAAGATGTGGACCTGTTGGAGCAGGCCCAGAGGAGGCCACAAAAATGATCCAAGAGCTGGAGCACCTCTCCTACGAGGACAGGCTGAGAGAGTCGGGGCTGTTCAGCCTGGAGAAGAGAAGGCTGTGGGGAGACCTTATAGCAGCCTTTCAGTACCTGAAGTGGCCTATAGGAAAGAGGGGGAAAATCTTTTTAGAAGGGCCTGTTGTGACAGGACACGGAGTAATGGCTTTAAACTAAGGGAGGGTAGATTTAGACTGGATATAAGGAAGAAATTCTTTACAGTGAGGGTGGTGAAACACTGGAATGGGTTGCCCAGAGAGGTGGTAGGTGCCCCATCCCTGGAAACATTCAAGGCCAGGTTGGATGGGGCTCTGAGCAGCCTGATCTGGTTGAAGATGTCCATGCTTACTGCAGGGAGGTTGCACTGGATGACCTCTAAAGGTCCCTTCCAACCCAAAGCATTCTATGATTTGTTATGGCTGACAGTTTGCCATTCATCTCTTTTCAGACAAGAAGTGCTTGATACGAGGGAGACCGTGGCTGTCTTGTAGGCACAAAGTTTCACTTCTGTGGGCTGTAGATACTTTAATATACCAAGTGGCATATAGTATGTAGATACAAAAATAATGAAGGGGTGTTGGAGTAGATGACCTTTGAAGGTCACTTCCAACTCAAAGTATTCTATGATTCTGTGATACACGTGCTATGAAGCTGCTGTGCAGACAGTAGGAATTTCTGAATCCTTTCTACTGTGCCAAAGACAAGAGGAGCAGCCCTTTCTCTTCTGGATCACGCTCTGTAAGTTTTCCATATTGTGCTCCATATGCTCTTTGAGTAGTGTTTGAGAGATTACTGTAGGCAGCCATATCTACATGTTCTAGCTGACTGCTGGGACACCTGGTAGACCAGATGCTCTGCCTGCCTTCATTTTTAACATGTCCTCAATACATCCATCATCTTTTCTGGAGAAGTGGCGTTATAGGAATTATTTTGACTAATTTCCAAGTTCTTAACCCTACATGAGTTGAGGGACACGGGTTAAACATTACAGAGATTTATCTGTGCGTAGCAAAGTTTGTAATAAATGGGCAGAGAAGGTTCTAGAGATACTGATATACACACAGCTGAGGGGGGGAGCAAGAGAAAAAGTAACTCAGAGGGAATGTGTTTGTACTGACCTAGTTTGCTGTTTTTTTGCAACCCACAGAAGCCTCTTTAAAATTTAAGTGAAGCACTTGAGTTTAGATGTGCATGTTTCTTTCATTTATGTGTTTGGCAAACTACAGTTTTTCAGACTTTTACTCTGAAGGTTTTCACAGCTTCACATCGCTACTTCTTCCTCTAGTTTTTGTTAAACTTCATTTGGAAATCATACATAGGTTAGAAGCAGCACAATTCTAATAACATGGACCAGCTGTTTGTAGTAGACCTGAAGCTTATTTTTCTAAGCTGTGACACACAGCTGAAGTTCTTTATGGTCTTTATAACTTTAAAAAGGCATTTGATCTAGATTTTTCATGTCTGGCTATTGATCTATAGGTCTCTGTGCAGAATTTTAAAATACATCCACAGAGTTGAGCAATTGACAAAGGGAACCAACTGAGCTCCATCAACTAACAAACCCAGAAGAAAAAGTGTTTTGCTTTTTTTTTCAGTAACATACACTTATTTTTTAAAATCATCCTGAAGCAGAACTGGTCAAATAGACTGACCATATGAAAGTTAGAGCTGTAACTACACATCATTAATGCTAATAACTCATGTGAGAGACATACTGAGGATTTTGGAGAACTGAGGAGTGGAGGAGCTTCAGGCATGTTCACAAATGGGAAAGACAGTGGTCAGATTGATAAGTGGGGTTTGGTTTTGTCTTAGGACCCTGTCTTTCTACTTTAAGAAAAAAATTTATCTTCTCATTAATGTCCCTGTACAAGTCAGCGTGAAGAGATTTAGAAGTGCAACCTTGATGAAATTTCCTGTGTTAGGGGTTTGTTAAATGGGTATTGAATGTTACCGTGATTGCACTGCACATGCTTTGGAACATAAATTAATTGACACAGGGATGTTGCATGTATTTTAAGGTATCCGTCATTCCTCGTAGGGAAATTATAGATGAAAGTTCAGTTTAAGAGGTGCCTTTATAGTCGCTGTGTAGTTCCTGGACAGTGTAAGTATGGTGGGTTCACATATAATCTCTGGAAGAAATAGTTCCCTCTTAAAAAAATATTTATAAATGAGTAGTTTGCACATTTTCTGTCTTTTCCCCGTAAAGTTTACCATGGAAAAGGAGGATAAAATCAACTTCTAGAACTGATGTTTCTTACAATAATCTTAAGTTATAATCAAATATGGTAGACCATGTGGCTGTATCAGTTAAGTGCCTTAGTGATTATTGTAGTGTCTGTGTTCCAGATAATTCAGGATAATGTCTAGTGGTGTAGTTTTGACTGTGCAGCAAGTACATTAAGCAGTATAGTAATAGATGGGAAGACAGAACCTCTGAAGTGTCTCCTCGTAATAAGCACGCCATGATTCTTGTGTTGCAGTACTTCAGCATAATAAAGTAAATTGAAGACAGAATAGAAGCTGTCTTTCTTAATTTCTTACAGATTTTCTGTTTGTAGCATCTTTTGTTTTCCTTCATTTAATTAGTAATTCTACTGGAGAGGATTATACCAGCTTTTCATTATAAACTTTCCCTGAAGACATGGAAGAAAACCTCTTCTACCTAGAAGTTCAAAATAGCTTTTAGTCTTGGAAACATATGTAAACAGCGTTAGCATAAAAGTAAGGGTTTATTCCATCTTGATTATTAGAAGCTTGAGATCAAAAAAACAGCACTAGTAAATACTGTATAGCATGATCTCATCATCATTGATCCTGGTGCTGGCATCCCAGGAATTCTGTCCTTAGAAGGCAACTGTGTCCAGAGCTGTTGGTAGATGCTCTGTAACCATGTGTTATTGATTGGACCATCAGTAGCCATAGTGGTCACCTACCCATTAATCGAAGAAGTGGTGGATAGCATTTGTCCTCCAAAGAATGAGAATCCATAAAAAAGGGAGGTAGAAATATTGAGTGAAATGCTGGTTTTGTAGAAATAAGAGGGATTAATCTTTCCAATTTTCTAAGATAAATTCTGTCTGCCAAGGAAAGACAGGAAAGTCTGCGATGTGCCCCTGTCAAGGAGCCTTCCGTAGCTTCAGCACTTAGGCCTGAAATATTTAGGATTTGATAGCTGGATAACAGAGGATCAAGCAGGAACTGTATCTGTCTGTTTGTATTTATTTAACAGCTTACAGGACATTTCTGTATAGAGTAGCTTCTCTTTATGAACAGACCTCTTGCAAGTAGTATTTCTTCTGAGTAGTTTCTTTCTGTAAAGGACATAATAAAAGATTCCAATGTATTTTTCCTTGCTTTGGGCAGAGGATAGCAGGGGTTGATTGTGCTCTTTCTGTCTCTCTCTGGTTAAAGGTGATAATTGTGCCTGGACTCCTATATGTAGCCAGTGTCAAGATGCAGGATTATCTCCAGCTACATTAGAAGCAGGTGAGGAGTAGTTTTCTAAAGCAGGTTCATATGGGTTTCCTTCACTTATTTTAAAAACAATTTAAAACTTATGATAGAGAAACAAGCTCTAGAAAATTCAGGGCAGAAAAATCACTTGCTAACAGCATACATATATGATGTACAATCCTGATGGAACCAGCCTTTGAGTGAAAACAGATGCTGCAAATGAAGTCCTCCGGTTTAGTTCAGCATTTTTGCTTTCTCTGTATTTCATACTGATCTCTTTTGTATTATTCACTGCTTACAGTTTTCAAGGCCTAGAAATAAGGGGAACTTTATCCTTTGGGGGGCGGGCTAAAGCATTACAAGTTACATATGTAACACAGAGTAGCTGGTGTTTCCCCTTACCATTAAGGTCAGCTGAAGTCCCTGAAAGTAAAGGTAACGAAAATGTCCGTGATCTATGAAGTACTTTATTACCTACCCACTCCTCCTCAATGCAGTCCTGCTTGGTCACAACAAAGAGTTTTACTGGTGACCCCTGGTTAAATTTACCCATTTTTCAGTGTTTCCTTGATTGCGTGTTTTTGTTCTTAAGACAAAACAGACATTTTCCCACAAAGTAAAAACTTTTGTGACTGTATTTGTTTTGCCTTTTTTTCTTTTTCTTTTTTTCTTTTTTTTTTTTCCTTTTTTTAAACTATTACTTTAAAGATGTTCTTCCCCCCCTTTTTTAGTTCCTGTTTCTGGTTCTCATGTGGCTGCCTCTGCTTGTCAGCATTCTTTGAGCAGTGTCCTACCAACTGGAAAACAGAGGGATACAAGGAAAACTGATCTACGCCTAAAGCCAAAGGCTTTGCACACAGTCTCAAAAGAGCGACCACACTCTTTAGTGGACCTTAAGGCCTATAAAGACACAAAAATTTTAGTGGCAAAATTTTTGGAACATTCAAACTGTAATCTTCCTCCAGAAGTACGTCATGTAGTGAACAGCATACGATCAGTAATAAAATCTGATGAGAGACACATGGAAGAAGCCATCTTCAGTGCCAATATTATAGACCAGGTAGGCCATTTACGTTCTAAAGATTTGTTCAACCATGGTAGACACAAGTACTTCAGACAGTTCGTACAAAATTTTTTTTTATAGTAACATGGCCTCAGTAAGAAATAATTAATTATTTTGGGCAGCAGTGCTTTTTACACTGAAGCACTCATGAATGCATTTAAAATTCTTCAGCTGGACTGAGTAATATCCTAGGAGATCTATAGGGAACTGATATTTACACATTGATAATCATCCTTTCTTATTTCCAACCTCTTTCTGCACTTGTGAGTGTTCCATACATGAATTTGTGTTTATATACAGAGATACACAGAGCGGACTTGGATCTGTTGCTTTTTCAGGCCAGTGTATTTGTACAGCATAAGCTACTGGCTGAAAAAAATGGGTGGATACATCAGCAGGGCCATGATCTATCAGAACAGAACAGTGCAGTTACCCTTACTCCTGACTAGAACGGTAATAACTCTTGCTTTGTAAGAAAAAGAATTGAGAAATTGTGCTTTGCCAAATGAAGGAATACTGCATCTTCTTACCTTGAGTGATAATAAAACAGACACAATGCTTGAAAGGAGTCCTACAAAACGAAGGAATTAGTAGTGGCAGCAAATTTTGTTATCTAATGCAAGTTTAATAATAAATCTTTTTTGGAGGAAGAAAAGTGATGAATCACCTTTTGCTAATATTGTCACCAGAATGACAGCTATAGAAGTGAAGTTCCTTTTAATGTTGTCAGATTTTAAAAGCAGAATGCTCTTAGCTCTGAGTAACCACGTCGAGGTTGCCTGTAGGATTTCCACAGAGCTGGACAGACAATTGCGGATACACACCTGGGGCTGTTCCCCCCCTTCTCAGACACTGTAATTTCTGTGGTATTAGTCTGCTGATCCCTAAATGAGGGAAACTGGCTAAGTAATAAAATATGATGTAATAACACTTAAACAGCATATGAGATATTTTGATGAGTAGCAGGAAACATAAAGCATTTAATAAAGCTTGCCGCAAGACTGTTTTTGTTACCTATGAAGTAGAACAAAGAAGTAGGACCGTATCAGTTACCTCTGTAGTCACATGGGTAGAAAAGCAGTGCTATCAGGACATGCTTAACAGAGTGTCAGTATGGAATTAAATTCTAACAATTTTACTGCTTTGCAAAATTTATAGGTCATTAGATCCTCAAGGTTAGAATGTTGAAAACAATTTTCTTTAAATGAAAAAGCCATAGTTTCTCACAAAACAAAACAGTATAAAAAAAAATTGAGTGTTTATGTAGAACATAAAACCAGAAACCAATGGTCCCATTTTTATCCTGTGTGGATTTCTTAGTTCTAGGGAGACATACAGTTTTTTCACATTAAAGAAATAACTTTAACAGTTATTTTTTTTCAGACAAAAACCATTATTAATTAGTGAAAATCCAAGGCATCCCAGCAATTTACTTAAGACGACACAGAATTTTGGTAAAACAGTTGTATAATTCAGGTTTGTGAAGTAGCTTGACAGTTCTATTAACATCAAAATGTTTACCAGGCTTGCAAGGTTTTAGTCCTCTTCCACCCTCAGCAAAGCTAGTGAAGCCTCTTTTTCTCCTAAAAGAAACAGATGAGTTTAATTTGCTCCAAAGTTATATTTGTCGATTGTAAGGCAGAGCTGCTGCCTTTTCCACAGGTTTCTTTTTTATTGGTATAGAGAGAAAAACGTATTTGCTTGCGCCATTGTTGATTCCACACTACATACGGTACAGCCACGAGGCCTGTTGCCGGGCCTTCCAGTAGCCGGTACTTAGCCCTGACCAGCTGTGAGAACAGAAGTGAGAAGGTGTCTGGATGGCTGCACAAACACACATCTCCTTAGGGAGAGTGCCATCATTAGATAACTTAAATGAAATCATATTCAGGGACTGCACCTTTTAAATGAAAACATTTCTCACCCTGTTTTCCCCATTTTTTTCCTTCTCCGTTCCTGCCCTTTCACACAGGTCATTACAAGTTCCCAGCAGAATGCGAATACCTCTAGAAAGCGACTTCAAGAAGATCTTCATCTCCAGAGCTGTGGTGCTCTGAGCTCTCCAGTTGCCTTCTTACGTAGGTCCCAGATCACTTGCAGCTCAGAGCGGGACAGGCCTCACAGTTTAATTGGAGTTTGCCGGGAGACCATCCTTTGATAATATTCACAGGTATGTGATCCCAGCAGAGACAATTAAGGAAGAAACCAGGACTGGGAGAAATACAAGTAGTGGATGACTTAAAAAAGGAAAAGTCTCTTCCTTTGGAATTCCACTTTTTTTCCAACAGCAGGAGGAGAACACCTGTTTTTCTGAATGTAAATTTCAGCCCTGATTTTTGCAAAATTTTAACTGATTTATTAGTAAAGTCGTAACAAATGTTTTCTCAACCAGAAAGGCATTTATTTCACTGTACTTATTGAAATACTACTGATGCTGCCTAGCATTTCTTGAAAACCATTGCAAAACCGCCAGAGACCGGCTGTACAACTGAAAAGTTTTGTTTATTTTATGTACCTCAAAGTGTTTTAACTATGATCAGTGTTTTAATAAAAAGTATTTCTGGACTTTGCTTTTTCAATAACTGATTTGGATAGAAATGTAAAGGTGATTCATACGCACATACAGTGCCACTTCTAACCCATTTTTCCAGTGTCTCTCATGCCAGGCTAACTGATCTGTCCTATTAAACTGCTCCTCCAGTACCTCCGACACCCCCCCCAGATGTTGCCCTTTTAAATTACAGTAAAGGCTGCAGTGTGATTTATTTTTCCTTTGTTCTGAATGCTCACAAGTTTATTAATGGAGTAGCGTGTGCTATTGAAAATTGACATTTAAGTACTCTGCAAGCTGTAACCAAAAGATGCATTAGGGAAGACATCTTTGAAATTCTGCATTTCCAAAAAGCAGACTTCACAAACTTTTTACAAACAGGAACTGATAGGAAGTTAGATGAATTTTTATCTAGCAGAGCCCTGAACATTGTTTCAAGAAGAACTGTCACTCGAATTAGTAGTTTTGACAATTGTATTACTAAAACATGCCCTTGTGGTTCTGCTGCATTTATGATTTAACATTGATCTTAAAAAAAAAAATCAGGAAGTAAATACCGTTGACACTAATTTGATTACCAGCATGAACACAGGTCTGCCAGCAACGTCTTCCAGTGCAAGCTTCATCCTAGCTCTCTGAGAGGAAATTAGAAAGGCCTTAAACCAAAGGTTCTCACAAAGAACCTACCACAGGTTGACATTTCAGGGTTTTTTTTTTTGCAGCAGTGCTTGTCAGTAGTGCTAGTTTCCATTTCAAGTTTAATCATATACTGGTTTCATTTGTGCCACTCTGAGCTGGGCAGATATCCTGTGAAAAGGTCACAAAGGAATGTAGCTGAAGAGGGGTAGTTTTAAGTTTTACAGAATCATCCATTTTAGTGTATTTTAATTATAGCATGCTTCTGTATTGATATGAAGTCACAGTGACATCCAGTGGCAACAAGGTATGCTAATTGAAAGCATCTAATCTCAATAATAATGTTATACAAATTCCTAATTCAAGAGATTAATTCCTTTTAAAAAAAATAATCTGCGACCTTTGCAACTGCACTTAGATGAAGAATTAAATGAGCTTCTACTTGGATTTTTTTTATTATGTAAACTTAGACAACAAACAAAATAAGCAAGCTTCCTTTATTATTTCAGATTTATTAGTGATAGTAGGTTAATTCTTTCCTAAGGTCAGTTGCATGCAACACACTACTCCGTGAAGTACAGTCATCTAAAGCTCTTTAGTTACTGCATGGTAAGGCTTCTTAAGTCACAGTGTATTTTCTTCAAGGTCTTAGCCAAAAAAAAAAAATCTAGACGGAAAGTTACACCAATTAACATTTATCTCGTAAGGAATACAACTTTACTACTAGGGTTTTTATCTACACACATTCTAATACTGCTGATGGTGCTAGGTTTTTTGTCAAAACAATTTACATTCAGAACACATTGCCTTAGGAATAAGAATGCTTTATAAAAGACAGAAACAGGTAAGCATGGCTTTCCCATTTTAAGCTAATACAAACAAAACGGTAATATGCAAAAATTAAAGAGCCCCCACCACCCAGCCCAACACATACATTACACAACCTGTGCAATAAGTCACCCATGAAATAACTCTGTTAAATCATAAAAATCACAAGCATTAAAAATAAATATGTATCTAAATAAATATTTTGCTTTTAATCTTGTGGCAATTATTCTTTATTTAGCATATGAAACACTTGTTACATGTTTATGTTCACACCTTGCCAAACAGGTTACACTTGTCATGACAATATCAAGTACTACAGTGGTTTTCTTTACGTTAGAATCTAAAAGTTTGAACTGCACACATTCCTTTCCACTGAAATACCATCTACTCGGCACAGTTTTAAAATTATGCAAAGCCATCAGTATAGGACTATTTTATGGGACTGGGATTTTTTTTTTAAACTTGAGGCAGCCACAGCTTTCTCTGATTGCTTCTCTTTGCCATTTCCTGCAGTCTCATTCATCAAATATTCACATTCACCATGTTATCAAACAAGACAGACATACGTCACTCCACATAAAGGTTACAAATAAATATGTTTTAAGTTTTATGAGAAAAGTTTAGAAGATGTTGTAAAATATTTAATGCTTTACAAAGATTTTTGTCAATGATTATTGTCTTTGACCATCCTTCTCATCACTTTTTAGCAAAGAAATAAAAAGGAAGGAGAGAAAAGGCAGAGACACCTGTCTGTTCCTTGTTTCGGAGTCCTCAGGTCAGCTTCAAAGACTTTCATTCATACAAAATACAAAATTCTCTTCAGCTATGAGGGCTTCAGCTTTGATGGAATCATTTGGTTATTTTGCTGCAAGAGTCGCATGCTAGATGTACAGGGGTGTCTCTTGTCCAGTTAGAAGCCTGAACATGGCAGCTGGCATGGTCTTCATGTGAATCTGTCAATGGATTTACATAGAAATTAACATTGTTGCTAGTTCAAAATAATCGGTAAGGCCCAGTCTGTCTCTCCCTGCGGTGCAAGTGCATTTATTGTCGTGGGTTTTATAGATGTGAATGGTACCCAAGTTTCTACTTCAAAGTTCTTTTGTTCTAACAAGCTGGTTTGCTGTCTTTGCTTTTTTTTGTGTGTGTGGTTTTTTTTTAAAATGACAATGACAGGATGCTATAAAGACACCGAAACACCTTCCGTTGTTACACCCTACTCCAGTTGCAGCCCTTAAAAAAGAAGCAGCACAAACCTCTCTGAAAATTCATTCTACTGTTCTGGTATTAACTGAACTTAAATTTTTCTTGTCTTCCTTCCCTGTGGGACTGTCATTTTGTATATATTTTCTCTTAACTGGAGTATGATCCTCTGAACGCAAAACTTGGACTTTATCACCTAGTATTTAAATCCCAGTCAAGAGTTTGGTGGAACAAGTTCTCTCATGGCTGGTGTGTTTTAGTTCTTTCTACAAGGAGTACTGTGGTAAGTGTCAAGAGGAATGTAGCAGACTAACAGGATTAACGGCATCAGGTAGTCAGAGTTGTATCAGAAATGTAGTAACAGCTCTAAGTACCTATCAGACAACACAAGAGGAAGGAAGGTAAACTTTACGAAATGATAAAACAGACCCACGCCAGCCACATGCTGCCTTGATATCTTGGTCTCTTCATGCTGAAAAAAAAAGTTTCATACTGTCCTGACATGTTTAGTGAGATGCTATGGAGGTTCTACTGAAATCTACAGCTTTGTTCCTGCCAATGTGCACACACTCTGTACTATTTTTCAAGTATCATTTTCCACAGGAAAGTTATCCTTGATGTTTGGCAAAGGGACTAGTGGAAGATCTGGCCAGGGTTGTGTGTGATACTGCCACTAAATTCAGTAGGGATTTTGATAAATTGACGGCTCTTGTCCATTCATTGCTGACTTCTCTAAAAGTACTGGAGAGAGATGCAAAGGTAAGTCGAAATGTTCAGTGGAAATGAAATTATTAAAATACATATAAATTTGAATCTTACAGCTCTTTGTATATTAACTTATTTCTGTGGCAGATGCTGTAGTGATAAGCCAGGAGACATTTTTCATAGCTAACATTCGTGTGTGATTTATTCCCTTAATTGATGGTTTAATTCAAACAGTAGGTTGAAGGCTCAGAATCATGCCAGGAACTCTTGAAAATGAGTGGAAAAATGCAGTCAATGTACATCTAATTGTTAAAAAATGTTCTGTTAATTGTTTGTTATTAGTGGTCAACTCCAATTTACTGAGGTGGTAGTTTTAATACTGTTTTAAGACACTCATTTCAACCGAAAAATATAATCTTTCAACAGCTTTAATTCCTTGATGAAGTATTTGTTTTCTTACCTCTCCCACTGAATTAGACAATGCTTGTACTATCTTCTCATGAGCAGTAGCAACAACACTTTGTCCATTGATCTCAATAATACGATGTCCTACTCTTACCCCACCCCTCTCAGCTATTCCACCTCGCATCAAGCTGCAAATCTGCCAAGAGAAAGCAAAGTTTATTATAAGTTGAGAAATGTCATAATGTAGCAGTTACTAGGATTTAATACATAATAATGAGTGGTGATACTGTAAGGATTCCAGAAGATACTTGTGGAAATTATGAAGCGATACTGTAAGTTTTTAAATGTTGGTTTGGGTTTTTTTCCAAAATTTTTGCAAATTACAATTTTTGTTTTCATTCTTATGGACTCAGAACATATAAGTACCTAACACAGTGACACAGGTAGCAGCCATGTAAAAGACTCTGCCACCTGGACTCTTTCTGCAGACTACCACATTATTCTTTCTGAATAGTGGGAAATATAAAAAGTGCTAAAGAAAAAATTCATCTACAACAGCAATTTTTTCACACATGTGCAAAAAAAAAAAAGATATAAAGCTTAATCCTTAACCCTACACAAATGCTGGTTTAGGCTGAACAAAAGGATGATGCCATACAGACCTTCTATATTGATAGCTGGCGATCTGCCCAAGGGGTCACAAAGATATAAGGAAGACATAAGGAAAGATCTATCTCAAAGATATAAGGAAGAAATTTTTTACTGTGAGGGTGGTGAGGCCCTGGCCCAGGCTGCCCAGAGAAGCTGTGGCTGCCCCCTCCCTGGCAGGGTTCAAGGCCAGATTGGATGGGACTTTGAGCAACCTGGTCTGGTGGAAGGGTCCCTGCCCGTGGCTGGGGGGTTGGAACTGGATAACCTTTAAAGGTCTCTTCCACCCAAGCCATCCCTATGAGTCTATGATGTGCAAAATCTGTTTCTTTTAACAAGCTGTTCTCAACACAGTGAAGTATGACAGCTTGTTTCACGTGCCTCTGCAGGCTGGAAAAAGGTCCTCTACTCTCCAGAGCCACTGCTTTCCTCTGTGCATCACAGTGCTTGCTGGCCACAGGGAGGTTAGGATGAAGAAGGCAAGTCAGGACACTGTTTCAACTGGCAGCTGCAGGTACCAGTAAAGAACTAGGCACAAATTTTGACTTTTATGCCCCCTAAAACAGGGGAATAATTCTACAAGAAGAATTACATTCACCAGACATGTCCCAGCAGACACTGCTACTTAAAATTATTCTGAGGTTGCAACACGTGGTATACAGGCAGAAAGAAAAATCTCAATCCAGTATGGCAAATTTAAAAGAATGTTTCCTCCTCAGCAACAGTATCTGTGCTATGACAAGGCCCTCCCTGACAGACAGGACAGCTGTGTATTAGGTAGCAATTGTTGGTAAGTTATTTCAGAAGACTAAGCTCGTGCAGCACGTAAGGCAGGTAACATACAGCTCGAGTCAGCAAAATGGAGCAGAGCTCAGCAGTGCTGAGATTCACTTTTTGTTTACTGAGAAAAATCTGTTCTTGGAGGAAGAGAAGTGGGTGCTAGAGCATCCAAAGATGGCTGTTTCTGCAGTTACAGCCAATGGCTAGAATCATATGCCAAGAATTATTATTTGCTGAGATCTGGTCATTTGTTCAGAGCTAAATACAAGTATGGTAAGATGTGGCTTGTGTCCCGGTGAGTCTGTAATCTAATTCAGAAACACAGAATGTGGGGACATGGCCAAGCTGGAGCACAGTGAAGGTAAAACCTTGTCTGTGGTTGACTGAATCTTTTCTGTATGACACTAACAGTTTCCTTTAAATTCCTCTTTACAAATAATGCTATAAAAAATGAAATAATTTCTTACTCAAAGTTCAGGTTGTCTGATACAGGGAGTGAAAATATATAGTTATTCTTTGTTTATAAAAGGCCTTAATCAGCTTTCTGAGAAAAAACTTTCTCCTGCAATGAGACTTATCTTCTACCACGCTATCTTTAGTGGCCGAGTTTTACCTACTGTGGTTCATAAACTATTTCTGATGGACTTCTACGGACAGAGGCACCATCAGGACCCTTCACAGAATTGTGTCTAGAATTTCAGTTGCGTACAATATATTGTTTTGCAGGTAATCTGCCTTCTAATCATATAAAAGACAACATTTGCTGTACTACACAGATCTTCTCTTTTATTGAAAGCTTCTAAATTCAACTCGCTGTTAGTTTGCTCCTTGCTGTTGGGGACTGTATGCAGTAATCTGAAAGGACAAAAAGCAGAGTGTGCCAGAAAAAACCCTGTAAATGTATTTTTCACAGAAGAAAATAAAATATAGAGACAGTACAGCCAGCTGAAATAAATAGAAGCTTTCAGAGTAAATGAAAATGTGATCTCTCACCCCACTGGCATGAAGGAAAAGATAATGACTTGCATATCTGTCCAGAGCATGTTTCATTGTGTGGCTCTCAAAGCACTTTTAATGCCATCAGTGAATTTTTCTTTCTAACAGCCTCAGGCATAGGAAGCAGTCTCTTATCTTCATTCAAGAATCTGATCCCTGTCCAGGGAAGTAAGTAAGCTTCCTTTCTGTGAGCATTAACTATTTTAGCGAGGTAGAAAGAGAAACAGATACAGAGCCCAGGTGGCTCTGCCTAGCCTCACAGATCCTGTTAAACTAGAGACAGAGTGCAGATGTAAAGAAATATACTGTAGAGCACATGTTTATGTGGCTCCTGTATTTGCAAGTGGCTGACTCAAAGCAGCCTTATGACTTTTGTCTCCAGCCAGTGGAGTTGTGGCGGATTAGGCTGGCAAGGTGAGCAGTACCACTAAATATGACTATTCAGCCAGGATTGTTTAGCTTGCTATGCATATTGAACATGGTGACAGCAATAATATTATTAAATAAAGCACGATGGATCTGGATCTTCTTCTGAGCAAGAGCCTATACTCTATTTACTATGTAAAGTGAAGTTAAAAAGAAGGGGGGAAAGAAATGTGTAAACCATACTGGTTCAATCCATTCAGCTCTTCAAGATTCTGCAGTATCGTAGATAAGCTGCAGTACATCAGATGTGAAACTTCAGTAGCTTCACAATCAGTTTTATTGCAACTGCCCATTGTGTAGCAAAACACAAGGGTCAGAACAATGCAAGGCAAACTATTTATTCTGTGTAAATGCCTTATATAACCTATTAAACCAGGTTTCGCCTCATCTTACTCCTATATTACTCTATTTAAACCCTGTACATTTTTTCCCCAGACAGTTTAAATAAATATAAACAAAAGCAAGCAAGAAAGAATAAACTGTCTGTTCTGTTAACTTTTACCTAGTTTTACTGTATGGTTAGATAGAATTGTGCTAGGCTAGGGTTCGGGTAGATGCACGTCTCAAAGTGTCTGAGCTCTGAGATCTAGACGGAGAAGTGGTGCATTATCAGCAGTAAAAATACAACTGGTGATATGCAGGGTTTTTTTGTAATCTAGAAAACAAGATAATGATCTGATATGAGAGGACCACTTGTATTTAAATAGCATCATTTTAAAAGAAGTATAGTATAATGATTTTCCGAAGGTGGCTGATAAGTCACCTTATGTTTACCTCCCCATCAAACAGCATTCATACTTGTTTCATATGTATGCACAATATTTCTTTTTTTTCTTAAAGTTTTACAGTTCAAATTGTAGATTACTTTTATAAATATGCAATGAAACTACATCAGTAGCTTTCAAGATCCATGAACAATATTTGCATCATTGGTGCAAGAGGAATTTTGCAAAATTAATACTCTGCTTTATGCTGTTGTGCTGTTCCCTAACTGAAACTTGCAAAAGCTGGCACTACTAGTGCTCCATGAAGCACAGCTTCAGGCTTTGCATTAATTAAACTCCACAGAATACACAAAGAAAATAGTCACCTGTAGCAGCCCAGTCTCGGCATCTTCCTGATACCCTATGCAAGCAAAACCCAGCTCAGAGTACTTTTGTATGCTGAGGTTGTTTATGGGCTATTCACTAATACAGTAGCTGTACATCCTGCAGAGATGAGACAGGCAGGGTGAAAAGGAACCACCGCAAAACTGCTATCAGAAGAGGCACAGAAATACGTACTGGCTGCATGCATGACAAGATAATGCTGTAGCAGTAGGAGACATTTCATTATACCTGTTCTAGCAAGCCATTTATTTCTTCACTGTGCTAATGCTGAGCCAACAAAGAATAAGGATATTATTTCTGAATCCTGTCCTAATTTGTAATAATTTCTGGCAATTACAAAATGGCTTTTTAAAAGTTCAGTGTCAAACTACCAGAGACGTACTTTGCAGAGTCATATTGTGAAGTAAGAGATCGTTTACCTGAGGAAGGGCTTACAGGCCCAGAAGCTTGTCTATGTAGCAGCCTAACAACAGATGTTGATCTCCCCTTTTTGTTCATTGGCTTTCATGTTCAAACACAGACTCTTCATAAATGAAATGTATTACAACACTTCCTTTTTTTTATTGTCTGAGAAGGATTTTTATGCTGAATTTGGTAAACTTCGTATTGGATGTCATCTAAATGTTGCTCATTTAACTGGAATGAATGCAGACTCTCCGGTGTGGTGAATATGACAAATGACCAGTAGATGGAGGGAGCACGCTGTGAAAGCAAACAACTGCATTCTGCAGCATTTACAGAACTAAGGCTCCAATTATGTAGGAGATGATTAGCGGGGACAAGATGAACAGATTGTCTCACAAACTCCGTAACTGCCTCTGGACATGTGTAGACATGATACACCTCTTCTAATCCACCTTGGCCTGATTATTTTCCCCAGCCCTGACCCAACCCCCACCAATGCTATGACGGGCCTCCTAAAAGAGTTGATAAACACACCATGCTATTGCGTGTTGTTCCTTAAGTATATTTTCCTCTTTTTACCATAGCACCAGCAAACATACTAGATTTACAAAGGATAGCAATCAGGAAATAAATCAGTGCCTCATACAGTGTTATATGCTGTTCTCTGCACCCTCTGTGAGATCTTGTAAAAGCAGATCCCATCCTTCTCATACCAAGACTTGGGATTTGCTAACAGTGAACTACCAGCAATAACCATATCCACGTAACATACGTGTACACGTAGGTGAAAGGGAATAAGCACAGGTAAAGGAGGACAGAAATACACCACACACCTCATTTTTCTGTATCTTTTTACAGACCTCTCTCAAGTGTCAGAACATCAATCTCAAAAGTGACAAACACTTTAAACCTCTGCTTCTAAAGGATGTCAGTCTGTTGTAGGTATCACTCCAGAGTGCTTCCAGCTGGACCAAGGCTTGTAGCGGCGTTCTTTATACCAGTCTCTGCTGTGACCACAACTTGATATGTGATCTTAGGTGCAATAATAACTTAAGAGATGGCTAGCAGAGCTGAAAATCCACAATGAGCCATCTGTTTGCTAAAGCACAGTAAGACCCATAAACCATATCCTGCAGAGTTACCTGCTACTCTTCCAAGAGTGGCAAACAGAAGTCTGGCAACTTCAATCCATGAGTTTCACAGAACAGGGGACCAGAGCCCACAGTCCTTTGTGATGTGGTTTTCTGCGTGAGCAGCCTGATTTATTTTTTTCCTAGACTGGAGGAAGAGGAGATGGTGATGGTCCTGCACTACAGACAGTCCATAATGCTAGTATCAGCCCCCAGAAAGGCCAGGTGACTACCTGAGCTAGTTGTGTTGGGAGTTTGCTTTGGAAAGGCATCCGAGAATGGCTTGGTTACGAAGAACTACGAGAGCAGGACCCTGAGCTGCACTGGGTAAGTGTTACCTGCCACATTCATTCTCCTTTTTGCTGCTGTTACTACAGGGGAAACTGCAGCATGCAGAGAAGGGACACCTGGGCCACAACCTATACAGTTACTTGTGGTGAGAGGTGTTTAGTTTTAACCAGAGGAGGTCACAATTACACTCCTTTGCCCGCTACCATGTGATCCAAATAAATTATGCACAGCAGAAGAAAAATGGAAAGTCTTAGTGAATGTGTGCTGCAATTTAGAAAAGAGGTACAGGATCGGAGCTAAGATTAGAATGTTATAATTGTAAAATCCTGTTTCAGCATACCTGTTTTCCATGCAACTCTGGCACACTAATGACAGAGTTATACATGAATTAGCTGATCCAGATAATGCACCAAACAATCTGGACTATGAATCTGGTGGCTGTGTTATGTAGGAAAATTCCCCACGAATGGCAGTACTTGTTCTCCTGGTGGTGTCCATTTGCATTATATTAGTCAGACATGTGACTATAAGGTTTTGATTAATTAAGGGATCACAGTACAAAAAGTGAGGTCATGTGCAAGGATTTTTTCAGTACTTCAGTGTGTTTCTTGAAAGAAAAATAAAAAAGAAAGGGGGAAATAAAACCCCAAACCAAAACAATCACTGAACACAGAAACTTACAATTCCATTCTGTACACTGAAGCCCAGCTGGTATTTTAAGTCTGGCCGTTTTATGAGTACAGTAGTAACAGGAGGACAGCTGACAATGTTCAGTTTGACTTGCGTCTGATTCTTGAGACCCTGTAAGATATTCCAAAAGTTAATATTTCTGAAATGGATCTTAATTTGCTCTTTCATTAGTGGTTTCTTAATTGCAAGAGTATAAAGCAGCTGATCTGAGAAAGAACAGCTAGAGTTAACAGAAATCTGTTGTTAACTTAGATACATTTCTCAGTTTTATGTATTTCCCAAGCTATTTGATGCAAGAAAACATACCAAAACTTTGCCTTTAATTACTATAAAAACTTCAAGAAAAACCAAAACTGACTACTGTTTGCCCTTTACCAGCATCTGGCTAATTGATCTCCTGCTGCTGCTGCTGCTGGTAAATCTGAACAGACATTAATCTCAGCGATTAATGATAATGCATTCTGAGATTCCATCATGTCTGGGGAACCTTCATATACTCACTTGGTCTGCCCTGCAGTCTACCAGCCTCCATCCATTTAATCTCCATGGAGCACAGTAGATTTTAATCCTCAGATACTAATTTGGAGGCTGTAGTGAAGCCTCAAACTTTGAAGATAGCTAAGTAACTTAATTTAGGCAAGTTTTTCAGACCTGGCCTTGTTTGTTATAGTCCAGTAACAAAGCTGCAGTTAAATTCTCCAGCTCTAAATTTCTGTACATTATCTGTACTGAATCTCTGTTTCTAATTCTACTTTTTGTTAACAATAGATCACTTTTTTTTTTTTTTTCAGTGATATGAGAATTGTATCTGCTGGAAATCTCCAGGGTCGCTTGTCAGAATATTACAGGTCTAATGGCTTACAATCTACAGCATACAGTTGTAAGTTTGGGGTACCTTTATGATCCCTTGGCATGTTGCAAGAGGTAGACCAACTAAACTGGTTCCATTAATGGACATAATTTGGTCTCCAATGCTTAATTTTCCTGAACGGGCTGCAGGGCCTCCATTCATCATGTTAGCCAGGATAACGGTGGGTAGAATGGATCCCCATCCAGATTCCACAATCACTACCCCAAGAATTTCTCCCTTCTGTTTTTCTAGCTGGAGCTGCAATTAAAAAGAAAAAAAAAAATGTTTTTTGCTTTGATTCATCTAAATTTGAGTACTAGCGTCTTAGTTGTTCCTGAATAATGCCTACAAATTACAAAAATAATTCTATTTTTTGCCATCAGGTAGTAGCAAGACTTCAAAAACACTGTTAAAACTGTGTAATGCATACCTTTTTCTTTTCAGGGGTATCCTCCACTTGTTTGTTGAAGGTCAGACAGGTCCTTATAATAAACAAAAAACTAATACATTGGTTAACTCTATAGAAAGTGGTGGAACCGAATACCAAATGAATGAGTGCCAAAGAAGTTTTTATCCTTCTTGGAACCTGGCAGCTAGGGGAGGCTGTAACATTTTGTGGCTAAGGCAATGCCTGGAACACAGGCTTGAGTTCAGCTCCACCTCTGCCATCGCTGCTCAGGTTGTCTCTTGATCTCAGGGTTTGTCTGTCTTTATTTTCAGGCAAGGAGCTCTTGATGATTATTGTTGTTGTAGCGCTTGATTATTATTGTTGTTGTTGTTGTTATTATTATTAACGTTATTGAATATACTTGTGCCTAGTACGTTAATCTGAGATCCCTGATGTGCTGATGTAATGTAAATGACGACTTCAATATGGTGATGTTAACTGCTCAGTAATTACAGCATATCTAACTTTTACAGAAGAGGAGTAAGAGTTTTAAGTAGAGAACATACTCTTTAGCAAAATACTGGGAATTGTCTTATTTGAAATGTGGAAGGACAGGGACATCCGTACTTACAGGAATCATGAAGGCCAGCTGACTTCTGTTGAAGCTACCTATCAAGGCTTTGAACCAACCAGTATGCCACAACTCTGTCATTGTTCAAACATTCATAAATCAATTAGAAACAAAGGTGCCACAAAAATAATGATCTTTAAAATCACTTTGAGATGTGACACATTTGTATTTCTTTGTTCTGATTCTAAGTTAAACCAAGATTTGTTCAACTGAATTTTCCCTTGGTTGCTGTAAGAGAAATAGTTTGTCATGGTTATATGCACATGAAAACACTTTATTGATATCTAGTGACTGCAGATGAATAATACTACACATCAAATCATAATCTTTCTATCGGCAGGTATAGGTGAAAAATGCTCTATTCCCAAGAACACACATGCTGTACAAAAGAACCTGTAATGCTAGAATAAATAAGCAGGAAAGCTGTGACTGAAGGATTAATTAATTTGCAGTTCATCTCAAAGGAAGACTGCTTCAGGACTCAGCATAGAAACTGTGACCTTTGGAACATGTCCCAAATTCCTGTCACAGTGCAGCAGTATAAGACAAAGGACAGAATCTGGGTGCAACTGCGCTTGCCACATTCTGGTTTGGAATGCCCAGTATTGCAATGACTTCTATATGAACTGTAAAATGTGAAATATATGGCTGTTATGCAGAAAGAATCCATTACATCCAAACTCAAATACAAATAGTTACACTTATGTAGTTTGGGGCACTTAAGGGAAATTCTTGCCTTTTCATGCATTATGAGTGTGAAACTCCGTTTCACGTGGCAGTTTTGCCAGTGTTCTAATAGGGGAAGAGAAATTGGCCTGCTTAGTGCCATAGCATCCTGGAGTCATGGTCCTTGTACCTATTAAATAAGAAACCACTTACAACATGCATTAAAATGGATTGTCATCTCTCTTTCTGCACCAATACATTGGTAAAGCATAAAAACACACTGTGTACTGTGAATAGCACAGAGCTTATCTATGTCAGATGTAAATATTCTTTATTACTGTTTTGATCAATGGAAGCAGAAAGACCCTGAAAATCAAAACAAAAAATTCCAAGAACTTCTAAAACTGCTTTTAGTCGCACAGTACTGATGAAGCAACACATCTTGAGATGTAAATTCGTCCTTAAAATGCAAAAAGATTTCCATGAGAACTACAATCCTCTGAAAAATTGGATGAATCTGAAATGAAATTCCAAAAGTAGTTTACCTCTTTGCAGTTTTCTGAATTGGAAAAGTGTATGAGATCATCATTGTACATCTCTTGGGTATTGATGATGTCACTGTATTCTTTCTGACTGAGATCCTCTGGGTTAATTCCATTGGCTCTTAAAAACTCTTGGTAAGCCACACTGAAAGCCTGACCAATTGACTGAGCTATCAGCTGTGCCTAGAATGTAGAACAAAACGTAGCTCAGAGAAAGGACTAATAAACAGTTTACCACTGAAACCAGAAGAAACAAGAGAGAGACTGGATTTTAAGACAGAGTCAGAATAAAGGATCCTGCAAAGTTGCTCCTTTAGTATGGATGTAAAGTCACTTTAAGGTCACTTGCTCCATTAGTATGGATGTAAAGTCACTTTAAGGTCAGTTGTACAGAAAGAATTCATTACATCCAAAATCAAATTGCAAACCCCATTTAAAAACCCTACTGATCTCCTTTCATCAGTACATTGCAGTAGCAAGCAGCCATATGCTATTTATGTACTCGTTCCAATAAACACTGGAGAGTACTGGCTTTGTACCAATATGGAACAGAGCTTACAGAAAAGGCTGTCACAAACCCTGCTTCTGATCACAGTATATTTGCAGGAATGATGAGAGAACGGATGCTCTGCTTGCACACGCCTTCACAGACATGTATGCACTGATGATTTTGGTTGCCAACTCACCTGCTACTTCTCCACCTTGTTTTTATAAGACTGAAAACACTCATTCAGCAAAACCATCTGCTCTCCTATTACTGCCATGATACCCATCTCATATTCCCAGCAAACCAGCAATAGCACTGCACATCTACAATAGCTATTCTCATTAACACCTTGACTAGCACTGTCAGGGATGCTTTCAAGAATGCAGCCAGTGCCATGAGTATAGGTTGTTAATGTTAGGAACAACTCGTCAAAATCCCCTGTGTCTTTATTAATTGTTGGAGCACTTATCTGCGCATGCGTTTTACTACACTACGCAATGAAAGGTGACTTCCCATTACAGTGGGCTGTATAGTGAGTACAATTAATGAAACATTACAGTGACTGGTATTTGGATGTGTCAGAAATATATATATATATATATTAGAAAGAAATCTACAGAAACTGACAATGATAATAATACCAACAACTTCGCACATTCAGCACACTGCAAAAGTCAACTAATTAATTATTGAACTGCCATAACATTTAATATCTTGTTCCACTAGATGGAACTGGAACACAGACAAACAGAGGTAAAGAGCAGGAAAAGGAATTTGTAGTCAACGTTTTCTACACTTGATTTTTTTTTTTTATTTTCCTATTCTGCGTTTACTGCAGCTCACAGGAGAATGCCACATTGAGTTTCGTATATTGGTGGTTTTCAGGTACTGTATTCTGTCATCAGGGGATATGAGTAACTCCCAGTGATCTGAGGATGAGTTAATTGCATCTTAGAACGTAACTCCCTAAAAATATTACTAATCAAACCTATAAAACTATTCTTTGATGCTAAAAGATGGTTTTCTTATTTCATTTGTACTGCAGTACACAAAAGCACCAGTCTGCTTGACTGGAAAATGATTTTAGAAAATCAAGGACATAACTAGCCTAGCCAGTCACAAATTGTTCCTTCATATACATCTTTTAAAATCTTACCAATATACCAAGAGGTTTGTAGTAGTACAGAAGTCATCAAGAACATTTTTATATTGTTCCATTATTAAAATTTGTCACCAGTCCTTACTGACTTCTTTTTTTGATCTCCAGTGCCACTGCTTGCTCTGTAGTTAGTCCTTTGCTTTCTCCTCCATTCTACATTCTCAAAGCAAACACATCTAGAAGTCACATTTTATTCTATTACTGCTAGTAACAGCCAGTTCTCACATCTTCATTTCATCTGTATCTCCAGGTTTTTATGAATGTTTATGAAAGTCTTCAGCATTGTATAAAACTCTGAGATAATGTAATGAGGTTGCTTGAAAAGATCACCCCAGCAAAGCACTGGCAGAGCTGAGGTCTGAGAACAATCCCAGTCTAGCACTCTAGGCTTTAGACAATGCCATTTCTCCTTCACTGGCTTAACTGCTTTAAAATAATGAAAAGGATTGCTTAGCTCAAAAAAATATGCAACCTGTGAGTTATCACCGTCTGAACTGAAGAACTCAATTATTTTTTAATTGGTATGACAAATTATATTTAAACCTGCTCCTTTATAACAATGGTTGGAAATGTTTAGTACTGCCTAATACCTGTATCTCAGCTGTCGAGTTAGAAACAGATAATGGATTTTGCTTTTTCTGTTTTACTGGGTTGGTATTTTTTTCCGTGAATGTTTTGAGTTCCAGTCCCCTGGTCTGCCACTTCAGACACAAATATCTATTTCACTACAAAACCAAACCTGGACATACAATAGCAGTAAAGCAAGGTTATCTTTCTTTGCCGCAAGAGATAAGGACATGGCATGCCAGCACTTTTCACAGGGGTGAAACAGGATGCAGCAGAGGTGTACAGAACTCTTTTGCAGCCACTACTTCTGCAATCCTATTTTGAGAATGGCTCCAAGTTCTTTCATCTTTTGGTATTTCTTATGCAAGTGAAAATTAGGACCTAAATTCTGAAGCAGTCACTCATTTTTTAAACAGAATTTTAACAAAAAGTGGTTTAGGGCTAATATGGTATTAGATCTCAAAGTAGCTTACAGCATAAAATGACTGAAATTATGCTTTCTGTTGTATAGATGTTCTGAGAGAGTAGTGAAGGTGAGTTCTTCCTAGCCTTTTACTTAAGAATTGCTACACTGTTCTGGCCATGAAGAAAAATTTCTATAAATATAGAGAACTAAACTCTCTTAGCTCTATATTGCATGTATGTAAAAATTCTAATTCATAATCTTTGCTAGGGATGAAAAAGAAGAACTGAAAACTAAACAGCTGAATGTGTTCTTACACATCAAAGGATCAAGTTGGATGTTTGAGAGTACGTATACCAACTACAGGTAAGTCAGTCATAAGGGAATAAGGACTAGGTAGAGGGCAACCTTGTGCCAGGCCAGCCAAGTTGGTGAATGATCTCAACAACCTGGCTCCAGTGTGAAAGAGGTCCCCCTCATTAGCAAGTGTCTGGGAGGCTCGTGCGTGTCATTATGTGCCAACCTGCTGAACTAAAGGATCCAATCCAGGATGAATGATATCCCATTAATTTTGATATCTCAAATTAATTTTGGCCATGAATGGCCATCGACTTCCAGACAACTCCAAATAATTAGGTACTAAAACACTTGGGGAAGCATTGTTGAAAGAACACAAATGATTCTGTAACACATGAGACAAAGAGTGGATGTTTTGGGACTGAGGAGACATGAATTTGTGACATGAATTTCTGGAGACAGAAAAAAGATATGAATATGGACAAACAACTGGCTAATGATTCCAACAGATTACCTGTAGCTTCAATCAGAAAAGAGTATTGACAACAAAAATTCATTCAAGAAATTAGATGTAATTTCAGAGATTCTCTAAATGACATAGGTTGTTTAAATAATTTTAATTCCATTTACTTACATCCTCTGATTCAAAGACATGGCATATCATTTTGTACTGCTTTTTTCCTTCCTGGGCACCAGGTGTTGTTTCAATACAGTCTTGAGAAGCTGATCTTGGCATGCGGCGGCGTGCCATTAAAACCACAATGTTACCAATATCAGCAATGTATGATATTGTGCGCAGTGCATGATCCATCATTGTTTCCTACATAAAGCAAAGAGAAATAAAGTCATTCTTCATGCCTGCTGTTATTCTACAAATACTGCATCTTCCCTCTCCTTGATGGCCTATTGCTTGATAATGACAAAAGCTCCAGACACACTTTCTGTGGGCCCAGGTCTGACGTTCCCTATGCAGGCCATGGGCCTGAACTCCAACTGCAGGCACAGTGGCTCTTCAAGAAATTAGCTTCAATGGCAGTGTTGCCTGAGCAAATACAACATGATTGCTACTTAAAGCAATAATGAAGATCTGTACTAATGTTTTATAAACATTTTCATGCTGTCTGAAAATTATTTTTCCCTTTTGTATTGGTTTTGCTGAATGAAGCAGATGCATTTCACAATGACAGAATAAGTTTAGGGAAGTCATATGTACATGAGAAAATGTTACTACTTTTTTTACATGTCCTATAATAGCAATAATATCTAAGGTAATATTTTTTCGTTACATCAAAGTGATACTTTTTTTGCAAAAAGTTATTAAGGCAGTATTTCACCTTCTCTGTAGGCATAATTTTTAATACTTTTTTCTGGCTACCTACATAGATCAGTTTGGAGAGAACTGGTCCAGTGTCTGGGCTCACAGGCAAAATCCTATTCCAGTCAATGTCCTTAGGCTGCCAGTTCGGTTGTGCTGGGAGAACTCAACTCAGAAGAGCAATTGTCTGTGAGAATGATTTTAAGTGGAAACCTGTACAAGCTTCATCCTAATGAACATTTCTTATGTAAGAACACCATGAAAACTATTGAATATAAAAAGTCTTGAAACTTCCTGCCTTTATCTCAAATCCTTGAGCTCCACATCCCTTTAATTACTTTAGCCTTTCAAACTCTTATTTTACTTTCTGCTATTAGCAGGGAAATTCCAACCTACTACTTCCAAATGTTTTTCTCACAGGAATATATCATTATTCAGTGGCTTTGATTAAGTATTGAGTTGCCTTGGACAAATGAAAACTGAGTGCATATTTGTAGTCAGAGAAGGATATGTTGTCACTAAACTTGTTTTATTTCAGGTATTACTATTTTACCTTTTGTTTTCATCTCCAGTTCATGCTTCTATCAGTTGTTTCTTTTATAAAAGAGCAATAAGCTCCCAGAAGGAAGAACCTTCAAGGACATTTTGTAACAGTTTTTGTGCACCAGTAAGTATGAACTTGTAGTAAGTTTTATTATTTCTGAACTTGGCATTAAGTATGAGTAAATTAATGTGCTCAGCAGCTAGCAGTCTTATTTTCCTTAAAAGGCTTCTATATGTAAGATAATGTTATTTTAATAAAACAGTGTATGTGACATTGTTACACTGATAATTTCAAAGGATTTTCATATATTTAGCACTGCAAAGAGAAACAGAATGTTATACTTGTTTACACTAATGTTTTAGACAATTATTTGTACCTTCATACAGGCTTTATTCAAGATACTGTATAAGCAACCTGATTTCCCCTTTATTTTTTTTTAATGAAAATAAATAAAAAGCCACAACTTCTCTAAATTCCCAGAAAGGCATGTTGCTATGGAAGATGTTCCATAATGGTAAGAACCTTTTAGGCTTAAAATGAGAGTTTTAGGAATGTTCATGCAATCAAGTAATCTGATAGACTGTGCTTCCTATAAGTCCCTTGAAAAAATCACTATTACTGAAGTCTGTGTATAATTATGGAGGAAGAGAAATTCCTAAGGAAAAAAAGGTAATATAACTTATGTTCGTAACGCTTATCTGGTAGATATTTTGACAGTTTAGACAAAATATCAGGAAAAGCCTCCTAGCTATAAGGACCCATAAGACGTTATTTTAAGGCAGTGATGATTTACATTTTTGCTGGTGAGACATTCAAGTCGCTCTTCACTAAGTGACTGTGCTGTCCCTCCTCGCCTCCCTGCTGCCCACTATTGCCATCTGACTCAAGGGGCTCAACCTCTCTGTATGGAGCAGTCAGCTTCTGCTCCTTCCCAGTCTCAAAGCCAGACTCTACTTTGTCATCACATCAGTAGGAAGCCCGTGTCCAGTTACAATGGTCCCACCATGTGTGCACTTCTTGTGTGACAACGAGGAGACTGCAGGAGGCTCCTGAGTGGTAATTTCAACATCAGGCTGCCAGGGTAATTAACTCTGCTCTCAGACCTGGCTGGTGTGCTGTACTGAATCCAATCTGTTGCCATGGGTTGAACATCCTTGTTTTAAGGCAAAAAAAGAGTCCAAATCCTATTTTTATGGGACATTTCAAACATGAGCTTTATAGGTTTCTTAAACTGGATGCTACTTACTTCAAAACTTTATGTTAAGTACTTAAGATAGTGTTTTCTAGTGAAACAAAGACCAAGAAAGTGCCTCTTGCTGGGGTCATTGGTCAGTTTGGAGGGTTTTCTGGACTTTTATTTATTGCTCAAACTGGAAACAACCAGAAGCATAATGATTTTATTGATTAAAAAATCTGAGGGTGTCCCCTTCTCCCCCTCCCCCACCAAACAGTCAAAAGCATCCACCAAATTCTGCCTGAATTGGAATTAAAAAATACTTATTATTAGATCAATTTATTTTGCTTTACTTTGTGATCTCTTTGAGTTTTAAGTCAGTAAATTGCTTTCTGGTGTCTAAAATATCTTTGGCTCTTGGCCAAGACTGAGGTTGTCTCGGCTGCTTTTGGCATCTGCTTGAATATATATGTTGATATTTCTGATACGAAGAAAGAAAAATTGACTACAGGCTTGTTGTTTGTTTTGTTTTGTTTTTTGACTATGAAGGCCTTTGGTTTTCTTTTTATTTAAATTATTTGCTAGTGGCTCTTGATATATATCAGAATATCCCACTGAGCAGCATGAGGTCAGTTTTCATCTAACTCAATTATGTTAGATAAGTGAGATACCCTCCTTGCTGTGTCTGTAGTGGCAGTGGTTCCCTTGATATCTGAACTTCCAAAAAATCCCATAATGTGGTATGAGATAATATGTGATTTTCATCATTTAGGTAAACAGCAGCATCCTTTATATAAACAGCTAGGTATTAGTTTACCATTAGTGGAACAAATCTCTAAGGCCTAAGAGAGAAAGACTGTTCCTCACATCGACAAGAGTAATTGTTTTAAGAATTTCAGTACAATTTAACTTGACAGAGAGAGAAAAATACAAATAATCATTGTTTCTTAGAACCACCTGTCCTACTGCAGAGAATCACTACCCATAAAATTATTGTAATGATTCTTCTCAGGCTTGAAATAACATGTTCTATGCTTATCCCTAAACTATGAAAATTGATGATGGTTAAGAGATGGTTTGAGGAGTGTCTCTAAGGGTTGCAGGGGCTCAGTAGGATTTATAGCATGTCTCTCAGTGTGGAAAAGTGTTTTATAATGGACATCTCCCAGCAGGATCCTGGGAGCTCTGCAGAGATAATTGCTTTTCAGCAGTCTGCACTAAGTATTCTGTAAGGGCGTAATCATACATATAGTGTGCACAAGAGTGAATGGATTGGGAAAATGAATGCATTTAATCTCACCTGCCAAGGAAGTCTTTCTGTCCTTATTGTCACAGAGAAGTGCTCAAAGCTTTTTTTGTATTTTCCCCTTGTAGGAGTGAAAGCAGTCATTCTCCCACTCCCTCCCACTTCTCCCTGTCTAATACAATTACAATTAGGAATAAAGTAAATAATATATAGTGACTGTAAACATGTCTTTACTTTTGACTTACTCGTGACTTGAAATTTTCCTTTCTCACTCAATATTCCATTCCACTCTATTTTCCATTACCATTATCTTATTTTCACCCTCTCTCTTCCTTTGTTACTTTTCCATGAATCCCTCCATCTCTGCCCATCAGCTTCTCTGTTCTTCCCTTATCCCTGTTCTACTCCCACCCATTCCATCCTTGTTATCCTTATATTTATTCTTAGAAATTCAGCCTCTCTCTTGGCCTTTTTCAAAACCCCTGTTCTCTCTTCTCCTGTCCCAGTTTCTCTTTCTCAGAATCTCCTTTCCTGTCTATGGAACTCTTCTAAAATCGCATTTGTTGTCCCTCTTGAAACCCAAAGAATACCTGAAGGAGGAAAACCTAAGCATTTTTCAAGCTTTCAAGTGATGTAGTCCTATGGGATTGTCAATTAGACAGCCTAATGAGTCAGAAGATTTTATGGACCCAATCATCTACCAGAGGCTCTGCACGTACACGTTTGTGAACTCTGTATCTATCTTTTTCTCTGCTAGTTTTCCCAGTTGCTCCACTCTCCACTGAATGAACAAAAAGATGGGAGAGGCTGCTGTGGTATTTCTGCTGGCTTTGTGCACTGACTGCAAGCCCGTAAAGCTGCAGCAGTCAGGGGAGAATTGCTTTTGTATGAAGCAGGCATGTGGCCAAACCTAAGGTTGCTTCTACCACATATACTAAACAGGTGGTCAACGTGGACTGAACGTATTTGGTAACTAAATGCATAAGCAACTAAGAAGTGACAGGGGTGCCATTTCCTAGTGTTGCTGAGGCCAACAGAATCACCGCAATACACCTTACTGGTGCTACTCCGCGTTTTGAACCCTGCTGCATGTCATTTTTTAATGGAGAATTTTACATTTTAGATCAGCTGCTACCTCATGTGAGCTATACAACACTACAGATGGATTAAAACACGGATGGCACACTGCAGAAATAGGTTTTATATAATTATAATAAAGCCATGAAAGAACAGATTGTCTCTGCCACCTGCCACACCAGCTGAAATAGACATATAGTAATTACACCAGCCAGGAAACTTCACTAGCACTGAAAAATATTACCAAGCTGAAAATGCAAAGGCATGCAGACAGCAATGCTAAAAGGTCATGGGAATAAGTCCCTTAGACCCACTGTAAAAAAAAAAACAAACACCAAAACAAACTGGGCAAGCAAAAACCCCAGGACAAAAGCCAGACACCTTGTAATTATAATAATTTCCAATATTGCTATTTTCAACTAGTTGAACAGCTCTTACTAGACACTATTCCTCATGCTGGATTGCATTTTATATCACTAGAAATCTCAGGGGAATCAGGAGGCTAAGATAACAGTTACTTTGACAAAGCATTTATTGTCTGCCTCAAAGGACTTTCCTTTTTTATTTTTAAAAGGGTTGGTGTTCAGCTGAAATGCTGAACTATTTAATGAAAGGAAAGAGTGACTTCGGCTAAGACTAATCCTTACTCAACAAAGAGAGCTTCTCTACTTGCTGCCATACATTCCAACTATAACATGTAGCTGTTCATTTATCAATAATTGTCTGTAGTCATCTTTACTCTGATAATTACTAGTATTTTGTTTTCTGCTAATGCAAAAAATAGTTATGAGCTTTGATAATATACTCTCTGGATGATGCACGTTTAATATGAGGTCAAAAAAAGCCTGAGTGGTATTGGTTATCATGGATGAAATGCAGTATTAGGACGATTTATGGATGGCAGATTGTAAATACTGCTTCCCACGTTAGATGGGATGTTCTACTCCTAATCTGGCTCCATCTCTTGGGAGTTCTACTGGCATGTTAAGGACATCTGCTTATGTTAAAAGAAAAATAATCCATTGCGTGGAGATACTATCATTACCCTCACATTAAAAGATACTAACACTCTCTTAAATTTCAGGAAGAATTAGGTGCCTCGTGGTTTGCATTGTTAGAAAAATAAATTATATAGTAATTGAAAACAAAACCAAATCCTATATGTAGAGTGCTGTGTCACTGCAATCTTCAAAAAGGGCAAGAAGGAGGACCCAGGGATATACAGGCCGGTCAGCCTCACCTCCATCCCGGGAAAGATGATGGAGCAGCTTACCCTGCAGGTCATCATCAAGCAAGTGGAGGAAAAGAAGGTTATCAGGACTAGTCAACATGGATTCACCAAGGGGAAATCATGCCTGACCAATCTGATAGCTTGCTACGATGGCATGACTGGCTGGACAGATGAGGGGAGAGCAGTGGATGTTGTCTACCTTGACTTCGGCAAGGCTTTTGACACTGTCTCCCATAACATCCTCCTAGGGAAGCTCAGGAAGCGTGGGCTGGATGCGTGGTCAGTGAGGTGGATTGAGAACTGGCTGAATGGCAGAGCTCAGAGGGTTGTCATCAGCGGCGCTGAGTCTAGTTGGAGGCTGGTAACTAGTGGTGTCCCCCAGGGGTCAGTACTGGGCCCA
>Ga0065711_1026868_pt1 | contig 57996 bp, 29 predicted proteins | sample Hoacrofraction12_FD_59098 | JGI IMG/M metagenome (GOLD analysis project Ga0065711, IMG submission 59098) | Hoatzin crop microbial communities from Cojedes, Venezuela - Epithelial fraction 12 v2 (version 2) | ecosystem: Host-associated > Birds > Digestive system > Esophagus > Crop | place... | reverse complement strand
AGCCCCGCCTGGACAAGGTCCTGTGCAGCCTGCTGTAGGTGACCCTGCTTCGGCGGGGGGGTTGGACTAGATGACCCACAGAGGTCCCTTCCAACCCCTACTATTCTGTGATTCTGTGATTCTGTGATTATTGGTTTTAAAAGTGAAAATACCCATTGTGCTGTTCCAACTGATCATGCAAATGCTGTGTCAGTTAAGAAGTATTACAAATATTTTAAAAATTAGTGTATAATTCATGTTTTTGTGAATTAAGCAGATGCTTTTTTTCACTCAATATTTGTGTGAGAACAGTATTTTTCAAAAGTTGGAACATCTCTGGGTCTGTATGCTGGATTTTGCTTTACCGCTTTATCTACATCCATACATCAGTCAAAAGACCTGGTGACTATTATGGAGTTAAATGTGAATTACATAGCAGGAACTTTAGGTCTAATCTACATACTTGTGATAATTTCATCCTAAATAATGTAACTGCTGTCTTTATCCCTGCTAAAAAATAGTTTCTGTATTGCTCCTCCCACAGCACTCTTGGGTATCCTAAACATTTCACGTAGACAAAGCACTGAAATCTTTACATAACAATTGTTGATAAGAAATAGCTAATTGCTTTATTTCCTATATTTTATGTAAGCATACGAAAAATTCTTCAATTTTCATAGAAAAAATAAAAAATCATTGAGAATCTTATTCCCTATTCTTTGCCCATGAATTAGTGAATTCAAAGCTACCTCGATTTAATCACACAAATAATAAGGCTTGACTGTAAATGGTCAATTCATCAGTATTTATGTCAGCGAGATTTTTTATATTCATTTGAATGTGGGCATGTTCAAGCTTACAGTTTGCCATCAAAATTACAAACATTGGGAATCCTTTCCTGGAACTTACTTTCTTTAAGATGACTGATGAGAGAGTAGGGCGTAAACACCAATACGCTAGCACAAAATGAAAATAGTGACTCAGCTTGTCCTCTTCTTGAATAGGCAGGTCATTGTAACATTTGCATGTATTTGCTAAGTAGACTTTTAATAGACTCATTTACTTGGAGATTTCTAAACTTAAACGTGAATTTGTTTCAGTAAAAAGAACACAATGTTAAGATTTTGCATATATTCAGTAGAAATATAATATGTACATGCAATGATACCAAAAGGAGAAATTAAAAACATTGTAAAAATTTAAGAAATACTTCTGTTAAGTAATTGCTTGTTATGCGGTATTTCATTAAATACTAAATCTTTGCCATCCTCACTAAAAGACAATTTGGTCTTGTGGTTTTGCCTCCACCTGCCCCTATTACATCACTCATAAAAGACTTTAAAGAACATTAGATGTTACAGAATCACAGAATCACAGAATGGTAGGGGTTGGAAGGGACCTCTGTGGGTTATCTAGTCCAACCCCCCTGCCGAAGCAGGGTCACCTACAGCAGGCTGCACAGGACCTCGTCTAGGCAGGTCTTGAATATGTTTTGTACAACTTTAATTATATAAATCAATAAGTTTGTGATTTCTGATTGATACAGAAGAATATATTTCTGTGTCAAAAACTAGGTATATTAGTTGTGTTAATAAAACTTTATAAATGATAGTTCTACCATATAATGTAATTTACTCCGTAAAATAACAAAAAACTTTAAAATACAACAAAAAAATAATCCAATATTCAATATTTTCCCATCAAACAGACTAGGAGTACATATTTTTTTAAGGGGATAGAACAGCTTTACGTTGAATGACGTCTCAAGGAGAAATTCAGTGCTGTGTCAAAGTTCAGGTGTTGAATACTAAAGTGCAGTTAATGTAATGTGTAGGAATTTTTAATGACAATCAACTTTAGAAGAGTACATTAATGTTGATTCATTATGGTATATCAGAGGTATTGATCTAAAAATATTTCATGGATTTTTTTTTAATCAAGGACAATATTATTTGAGTGTAATAGACTGGAATATTGCAATTGTACTGAATACACTGTGAAGGATTTTTAACTGTGTTATTACCAATAGCAAATAGATCCCTTTTCTTTTTTCTTTTCCAGCTCTTCTTCCTGCTTTCTTTGCTCCAACACTAGCTGTTTTTTGACTACTCCAGTTGTTTTTGTTAGCTTTTGTTTACAACTTTTCTCATTTTGTTTAGAAAACTTTTTTTGTCCATCTAATAACTTTCCCTTCTCTCCTTCTAACTTCAATGCTTGTCAATGATGACTAGCTCAAGATTTCTTAGACCATTATCAGGGTAAACTGTAAAAGAGTTGAAATGTGCCTTTCAAATGGGATTATGAGGGTTTTTTGAGATGTAAATATTCAGCCTATACTAACAAAATTCAATCTGCACCTGAGGATAGAAAAGGTCTAAAAGATAACCAAAAGCTGTTCACTCAGTAAAGGTCATTTTTCATAAACACCCTCCACATGTGGAAGGAATATCTGTTGAGCATGTTTGAAGAAACCTGTGATGTTTTCCATCAAAACTGAAAACTATAAATGGCCACTTTCTGGGAATATTATTTCATTTTTGTAGATTTCATGCATAGATCAGAACATGGATCTAAATGTAAAAGAAATGCCTAATTCATAGGATAACTGCCTATGGACATCAATGCAAGTAACTAGATGAATTTGTAGGACATGGTCAGAACAGAAATATCATTTCAGGACATAGCACTTTTCATCATACACACTTATGCATCTTGAAAGACAAAATAGTCCAGCAAAATCACATGCATAGCATCCATCTCCTGAATAGTAGGTTCTTTTCTTTTCATCTTAATTGTATCATTATGTTACTAATCAGACTTCCTGAAGCTGAGCATGCCTTGAAGTGCTGATACCATGAGAGAGACGGCATTTAAGAGACATTAAGGATATCTCTACTCTTAGTTGCAAGAGGTGGTGAACTACTATTGTGAGATCATATAAAGAGAAGTATTGTCATTACACACAATTTTCCACTTACAAAAATATTTTCTTGTTTAGATAGATTCTTAAAACTCTGGCTAAGCTTAAACCCATCAACACTGCATCTGATTCTAATTTACAAGAGTCCTCTAAGTGCTGTCATATGCATTTAAGAGTATGACAAAAAGAAATCCTTCCCCACAGAATATTTATAATTATCACAATGATGGGAAGGAGGAATATGATGACTTAAATGTCTTTACCTAGGATAAAATATAGGTTGGTGGGCTTTTTTTATTATCTAACTGATGTTATATTTTTTCCTCTAAAGGAGTGACTAAGAATATCAAGAGTAATCTTGCTATGTTAAAAAATGATCATGTAATCAACATACGTCTATAAAATTGGAAGCTACCACAGCTGAAACTTTCATTTTCAGTTTACAAATGAGTAATAAGCGTGGCTCAGGTGTGTGCCACCTGTTCCTGAATCTCACTTTCCTATAACAGTGCAAAAAATGAACAGAAATAATTACCAGAATTAGTTTTATTTGATTTTTAATTTCCTGTTAACACATTCATTGTAGCCTATAGGTAGTTCTTTTATGATCTCAGATTGATGCTAACAGAAACCAGTCATGCAGGCACCCTGGGCTGCAGTGTTCATGCATTGGTAGAGTTCACCATCCTGAAGGATATGTGAAAGGCGAGGAGTATAGTCAGGACCCTAAATTTTAGGAAAGCCAACTTCCAGCTCTTCAAGGAGTTAGTCAGTAGGACCACTGGGAAATGGTCCTCAGGGACAGGGGAGCAGAACAGAGCTGGCAGATCTTAAGGGACGTTTTCCATAGAGCGCAGGAGCTCTCAGTGCCCAGGTGTAAGAAATCAGGGGAGGAAGGGAAGAGACTGGCATGGCTGAGTTGAGACACGCTGGTCAAACGAAAGAGCAAGAGGGAACTGCACAGGAAACTGAAGCAGGGACAGGTATCCTGGGAAGAGTATAGGGCTGCTGCCTGATTTTGTAGGGAGGGGATCAGAAGGGCAAAGGTACAGCTGGAGCTGAATTTAGCAAGAGGTGCAAAGAATAACAAGAAGGACTTCTACAGATATTTCCACCAGAAAAGGACGGTTAAAGAAATTGTACTCCTCCTGAAGAACAAGAATGGCGACCTAGTATCAACAGACAAGGAGAAGGTTGAGGTACTTAGCAACTTTTTTACCTTAGTCTTCAATGGCAACCTCTCTCCTCACCCCTCCCAAGTCAATGGACCACAAGATGGGGACCAGGGGGGGATAGAACTCCTCCCACTCTTGGGGAGGATCAGGTTTGTGACCACCTGAGGAACATGAACATACATAAGTCCACAGGACCTGACTAGATGCATCCCAGAGTCCTGAGGGAATTGGCTGGTGTAGTTACCAACAACTCTCCATGATATTTGAAAGGTCATGGCAGTCAGGTGAAGTCCCTGGTAACTGGAAGAAGGGAAACATTGTTCCCATTTTTAAAAAGGGTAGAAAGGAGGATCCTGGGAACTATTGACCTGTCAGGCTCACCTCTCCGCCTGGGAAGATCATGGAACAGATCCTCCTAGAAGCTATACTAAGGCACCTAGAGGACAGGGAGGTGATTTGTGACAGCCAGCATGGCTACACCAAGGGCAAGTCCTACCTGATCAACTTAGTGGCTTTCTATGATGGAGTGACTGCATCGGTGGACAAGGGAAGAGCTATGGATACGATCTGTCTGGACTTCTGTAAAGCATTCGACACAGTCCCTCACAACATCCTTCTCTCTAAACTGGAGAAATACGGATGTGATGGGTGGACTGTTCGGTGGATAAGGAATTGGTTGGAAGGTTGTAGCCAGAGGGCAGTGGTCAATGGCTCAATGTCTAAATGGACGCCAGTGACAAGTAGTGTCTCTCAAGGGTCCGTACTGGGACTGGTGCTCTTTAACATTTACATCAATGACTTAGTGAGATCAAGTGCACCCTCAGCAAGTTTGCAGATAACACGAAGCTGAGTGGTGCAGTTGACACACCAGAAGGATGGGATGCCATCCAGAATGGACCTGAACAATCTTGACAAGCGGGCCTGTGTGAACCTCATGAGATTCAGCAAGGCCAAGTGCAAGGTCCTTAACCTGGGTCAGGGAAACCCCGGCTATCAATAGAGTCTGGAGGATGAAGGGACTGAGATCAGCCCTGCCAACAATGACTTGGGAGTACTGGTGGATTAAAAGCTTTACAGGAGCCACCAATGTGCACTTGCAGCCCAGAAGGCCAATCATATCCTGGGCTGCATCAAGAGAAGTGTGGCCAGCAGGTCAAGGGAGCTGATTCTGTCCCTCTACTCCTCTCTGGTGAGACCCCACCTGGAGTCCTGTGTCCAGCTCTGGAGTCCCCAGGACAGGAAAAACATGGAACTGTTGGAGCGGGTCCAGAGGAGGGCCACAAAGATGATAAGAAGGATGGAGCACCTCTCCTATGTGGAAAGGCTGAGAGGATTTGGGTTATTCAGCCTGGAGAAGAGAAGGCTGAGGGGACTCCTTATAGCAGCCTTTCAGTAGCTGAAGTGGGCCTATAGAAAAGATGGGGAAAATATTTTCAGCAGGGCTTGTTGCAATAGGACAAGGAATAATGGATTTAAACTAAGGGAGTGTGGATTTAGACTAGATAGAAGGAAGAAATTTTTTACCATGAGGATGGTGAAGCACTGGAACAGATTGCCCAGAGAGGTAGTGGAGGCCCCATCCCTGGAAACATTCAGTGTCAGTTTGGACAGGACTCTGAGCAGCTTGGTCTAGTTGAAGATGTCCCTGCTCACTGCAGGAGGGTTGGGCTTGATGACCTCTAAAGGTCCCTTCCAACCCAAAGCATTCTATGATTCTCTGATGTTCGCATCTTAATACAGTCATTACAAGTTCTTTTGCTGTTCTGTGTGAGAAGAGACATTAAGGCACTCCTCCTGCCTTCAGATTTTTTTTTTCCTTTCTCAGAAAGCAGAGTGGCATTTCAGGCAAGGCAGGTGGTGTTCAGCCAACACATCAAGTTTGCCCTAAGACCAAATCAACAAACAGTACAAGGGCTACTCCAAAATTCTGAGAAGCACACCTGGATCCTACAATGTTGCGTAACATTAGCAGAGCAAAAATATCTACTTTTTAAAAGCCTAGGTCTGTAAAGAATATTTAAGCATATGGATCCAGTCAAAAAAGATTTTAGGCTGGCCTGGGATTACATCATAGAATCGTAGAATCATAGGTTGGAAAAGACCTCTAAGATCATCGAGTCCAACCATCCACCCAACACCACCATGCCTACTAAACCATATCCTGAAGTGCCACATCTACACATTTTTTAAATGCCTCCAGGGATGGTGACTCCACCACCTCCCTGGACAGCCTGTTCCAATGTCTGACCACTCTTTCAGTAAAGAATTTTTTCCTAATATGTAATCTAAATCTCCACTGGTGCAACTTGAGCCCATTGCCTCTTGTCCTATCTCTAGTTACCTGGGAGAACAGACCAACACCTGCTTCACTACAACCTCCTTTCAGGTAGCTGTAGAGAGTGATAAGGTCATTCCTGAGCCTCTTCTTCTCCAGACTAAACAGCCCCAGTTCCCTCAGCTGCTCCTCATAAAACTTGTTCTCTAGACCCTTCACCAGCCTCTTTGCCCTTCTCTGGACGCGCTCTGGCAACTCAACATCTTTCTTGCAGTGAGGGGCCAAAAAGTGAACACAAAACTCGAGGTGTGGCCTCACCAGTGCCGAGTATAGGGGCACGATCACCTCCCTGCTCCTGCTGGCCACACTATTCCTGATACAAGCCAGGATGCTGTTGTCCTTCTTGGCCGCCTGGGCACACTGCTGGCTCCTGTTCACCTGGCTGTCAACCAACACCCCAAGATCTTTTTCCGCTGGGCAGCTTTCCAGCCGCTCCTCCCCAAACCTGTAATGTTGCATGGGGTTGTTGCGAGCCAAGTGCAGGACCTGGCACTTGGCCTTGTTGAACCTCATACAGTTGACCTCACCCCTTTGATCCAGTCTGTCCAGATCCCTCTGCAGAGCCTTCCTACCTTCAAGCAGATCGACACTCCCACCCAACTTGGTGTCATCATCTTAACCTCTCATACCATAGATCAACCCACATCTTGGTTCTGCTGGATTTGTCTTTCATTTCTTTCTTTTAAAGTTTTTTTTTCTGCCATCACAATGAAGAAATCTGTAACAAATCTATTTCCAAAGAAGCACATCTTTTAATTCAGGAAAGAATACTTCTCCCATACCCTGAGTTATTGATGTATAGGATCACTAAATATTCACCACCTTTGCAATAAATCTAGCTGTTGTCTTTTTAGACAATAGGTCTAAAAAATCTTATGACAGTGAATTTTTAGATACTCTAAGTGATCTTTTTAATGAAATTGGGAAATATCCCAAATCCAGTGTCCTATAGTTCTTTGTTGTTCAGAATGTGTATATTTCTCCCAGTGTACTAAAAACTCTTATGAAAAATACAGGGATGAAATTTTTAATGACCACATATCAGAATGAACCCAAACTGTGAACTGGAAAAGGCTAGAAACGCACTTTCCGTTTGGGAAATAAATTTTGCCAAACAGCGAGTCAGTTACCCCATCCATCATCTCTCATTTGAGATAATCAAGAAAGACTTAAAAACCTATTCCAAAGGCACATAACTAAAATTCATACTTACACCATCTACCAAAGAACCTAGACTCTGTAAGAGTTACAAATTTATAGCAGAATATATTTTCCTCCCACCACTCGTGACTCACAATCTAGAGATCGCAGCTCTTTCCCTGGAGAAAATTTCTATCACTCTTTCACTGCCCTCATTCTAAACTTACATTGGCTTTCATGTGTGCCTTAGATACCAAATCCTTTTTTCTCAGCAGTCTAACTATCATGTACCCAATTAAGGTCAGAACAGTTATTCTTGACTCATGTTTAGTTTTGAAGTTTTCTGCTTCAGTTTCAGACCAGAAGATGTGGTATGTCCAAAAAGATATCTATCCTTTTCTAACTATAATAACATCTCCAATAAAAGAGATTGCTTTTATCTAAAAACCTTCCTTGCCTAGAACTGTTGTGCCTATACATTTTTGTTATCTATATGTGAATGTATGGGTGCTTGTCTATATTTCTCAGTCTGAAAAAAGCTATCAGCTATTTTGTGATAGTTTTTCCGCTCAGATTGATTATAAGCACAAGAAATTCTAATTTGCATCTCATCAAACTGCTCAGAAAATATTTTACTGTACAGTTTTCTGGCACCTGCCTGACATGGGACGATGGAATGTAGATAAGGTTCTCATGGATACATTTCAGTTTAGGCATTTTCTGCAGTAATTCTAGACATACAGGGTGCTGGGAAATTTGTCAGCCATAACATGAATACTGGCTAAAAATAAGAGAGAAGGATAGATATTTATGCACAATAAAACAAAAATTATGACTCGTCTTTAAGCTATGGATCATGTTTTCTTGCATTTTCTATTAGTAAGAGAAAAAGTTGCTACTTGTTCTAAACAATCAAAATCTTTAAAAATCTGACATGCAGTAGAAAAAAGTTTTACTTCATTAACCTTCAAAACTATAGTGTGAACTAATACAGGAAAATCTAATATTTATGCAAGCATGTATTATTTGTACATCAATTCATTGTGTTCTAGCTATTTGATTCCCTTTCAACTATTTGCTTTCTTACCCTCCAGGAACTGTGAAAGGTCTAAACAGGTCAAGTCCACCATTATTAAGATAAGGTCTAATTTCTCTTTCATTTCCAAATGAAAGCATGATATTATTGAATATTTTTTACTATTGCCTCTAATACTGTTTCTGTTCTGTGTTATGTATTAAATGCAATGCAAACATATATAATTTTAATGTTTCAATAGACTTCTCATTTTCTGTTCCAACATCCAATAAGAGATGGAGCTTGGCATTGTATGTTAATCATAGTACTTGTGTGACAAGCAACTAAAGAGCTAAATCACATGGAAAATATGAAAAAATCTCACAATTTTGCCTAAGATTTTTTGTTTTTAACCATCATGCATTTTGTGCTATATAAAAGTATGCAAATTTAAGTTTTATTTCAAGGCCATTGTTTATGTTTTTCATTGATACTGAATTGATCATGGATTGATACTGTGTGAGAGAAATTTCAGACTGCAATGAGAAAGGCTCAATTCCTCCAAGACTAGCTATCTTCAATCAATAGTTTTGAGCCCATATATATATATTCATTATCACAACCAGTACAATTAATTCATAATCCTTTTGCATAATACTTCTACTGCCAATATTAGCTCTGTTAAATATATCAACTTTAATATAAAAGATAAACCAGGCAGATTTTGTTTGTTCATTGCATGCTGTATTTCCTAAATACTTTAAAATAATGTTCTGCATAGCAGCTGTTATATATTCTTCCAAATTATTCTGAGAAATCTCAAATTTAAGTATTATTTGAAGAGAATAGATGAGATTTGTTCTTATGAGCTTAAAGCTGTCATTGCAGGAAAGATCCAAGTTTTGACATTCAGTGGTGCGGGAATTTTGCCAAAGCAAGAGGGAGCAGAGAAAGAATAGTTTTCTCTGAGGTACCTAATCTGCATATAGATAAGCTTCTTCACTTTGTGAATCATAGATATCAATCATTCATGTTCATCAGCGTCTCATACATATTCATCAGAACAAACTGTTACACATGATTAAAGCTTTTATAAAGTGACAATACTGTGTTTTGTTTTTATCTCAGGTCTCTGTGTACTGAAAACTCCACTAGCTGTTTCCATCTCACAATCTGACAACACTTTTTGCTATCTACAAAGAACCAAAAATCCATATGCGCTTGCACGGATTTACATCCTTCATCCAAACTACTTAGCACTTTTTAAGCAGTTATAAAAGGATCCTGAAAGTTTTCTATTTTCTGAGCTAAGATTTCAGAAATGTTCAAAGGCAAGTTACAAGCTTTTAGGGATTCACTAGAAATAAGTGTATTTAATGTGTTCATTTGCATGCAGGTACTGGGAGGATTGTTGCTATATCAGAAAACGCAAGTACATTTTCATATTTTCCCTAAATGTGCTTTGTGATTTTGTAGCTGTCCTTATTCTTTCTGAGCATCCTTCTGGACTTACAGCCTCTGTGACACTATATTTGGTACAACACTGTGGAAAAAAAACCAGCCCCTGTCTTGCCTAAACTCTTACATTCTAGGATCTTGAACTGTCATTTCTTTAATGAAGTAAGTTGTGTAGAATATGAAGCTTTACTGATTTTACTAGAAGTGTAGCTAGGAAACATAAGCCTAAAAAATATGTGGACAGGTTTGTGAAGCATTCAGAATATATTACACATCTCTGCTTGATCTTGGAAGACTAAAAAGCATCTGTTTAGTACCCAGATTTTCTCCACGAGTGTTTTTTCAAAAGATCATGGTGCTTTGTTTGTCATCTGAAAAAAGTAAGCACTTCAGCTTTTGGCCTGGAGTCAAATGTTTTACACAGCCTGCCTACTCTAGATACTCTCAAACACAAAAATTGATAATCGCAATGAAATTAGAAGCGAAAAGTAGTCTTTTATTATTTCACTTCAGTGAATGAAGAATGCATCAATGAGTGACTAGCATTTCCTTGAGAAAGCAACACTTCTGATTTTTTGCCATTATTCCATTGTAATGACCATTTTTCATCTAACAACAGTGACAATTTGCTCGGTGAGTTAGTGAGATTAAAGAGTATGTCTTGCATTAAACTGAATCCCAGATCAGAGATTTTTTTTAACTCTGGTATTAAATTGGAAAAGTATGCCTTTCTCTGAATTTCTAACCTATGAAACTGGAACATGAATGGGAAAAATAAACATACAGAAGACTGAAATGTACTATGGCAAAAAAAAAAATACAGATGTTTTGTACAGCAGTTTGGTCCCGGGGGGATCTTGTGACAACAGTCCATCAGCTGTTTGACATATAACCACCTCTACTGGTTATTCAAATTTTCTACTCTACCAAAAGAATCATAGCTAGGGTTTAGCCAGCCTTACAGCTTGAAAGATTTTTCTGGTATCTGATCTAAATTTCCTCAGCTATAATATAAAGCCATAGTTTCTTGAACTGTCAGCTGAGCACATGGCGAACAGCTTGTAACCTGGAACTGAGAGCCTCAATTCACTCTCTCTAGACTTAATAACTTTGAGTTCCACAAGCTTTCCTTATATCTGTTCTAATAGGTATGCAATATTTTTTCTCATTCTGTTCCAGAACTTCTTGGAAAGTTGATACCTCCAGCTGGTCACAGTATTCCAGTCACATCTTTACTTGTGAAAAACAACATTTCAAGATTGTTGTAAGTTTAACAAATAAGGGGCCTTTCTGTATATCCTAGTATGTTGTTTGTCTTCCTCACAACAGTGGTACTGTTGTCTCATATTCAACTTCAACTCTGCTGTGACGTGCAGGCAATTTTCTGCAAACCTGCCGTCAATTCTCCTCAAACCTTACATTTATGTACATTTTTATATTAAGTGTAGGAAACTGAATCTGATCCTAATTAGATTTTCTATGTTATTTTTCCAAGGCATGGATATCTCTCTGAAGATTAGTCCTGTTTGCTACTAGGCCTACATGGATTTACTGTTATCTGCACATTTAGTATTCATACTACTAAATCATCAAAAACTTTCATGACATTTTGATTGGTATCACATTTAGAATACCAGAATTCCACCTTCTGTATCATTGCAGTTTGTCAGCAAAAAATCAATACTTATTTTGGACTAATTTTTCAAATTTATGTCTAGTCAGTAGTAGCTTCAAATAGTCCCAATGCCTCTAATATACTTATGCAATCATGTGAGATATAGTTTCAAAACCATTACCGTGGAGACTCTATATATGACTAGATACATCAATATATGTGTCATTGTACTGTCCTATCCACAAAGCCTTTTATCCTCTTACAGAAATAAAGTTTCTTTGAAATTATTAATATATCTCTTTGTTGTCTTCTAGATGTCTCTAAATTATTTCTTACACTACTGGGAAAACTAAAGGTTGTAGATTTACAGCTTTCCATTTTTTAAGGTTAAACACTGTATCTGTGCTTTTCCAAAAACTTGATTCTTCAGCCTTCCTCATCATTTTCTCAAAGATAACAATACATGGCTTTAAGCTTAACCCAGCCACTTGATCTCCCTGGGTACTCTAAGATAAATTTCACAGAGCCCACCAGATACCAAAAATTGTATTTTGACATTTTCTCAGTTTCTAACCTTTTGCTTTAGCCTAGTCTAATTTCTTCTATGCTAATTTAGAACATTGATTATGTTTGCCCATATTACCGTCACTTTTTTATATACTGGAGACTGAAGTAAAATGGAATTCAACTTATCAGTCTTTCTGGGTCAACAATCTAAGAGTTCTGTTTATATCTCTTTTGGCACAATACAGCTATAACTTCATATTTGTTTTATCTATGTTATATTTGGTGGAAATAATATGTTGCCAGCTGATGCAGCTTTATTTGTTAACAATATTTTAAAAAATAATTAGGAACAAAGGATTTAGTTTGATAGCAGCATTTGGAACTTGGAAGACATGCGGCTAGCTGTCTAATATTACTATTTAGGAGCTTGATTCTTTCAGACCTAAACTAGCCTACTGCAGCATTTGAGTGAACTTTACAGGGATTTGAAACACAGTTGCATCTGGAGATTCTCTCCCGAGAAGTAATTTTAGTTGTCTATCCATCATATCTATTTCCTTTTCCCTTCAGTTAAATTCATTAAAATCTTTCTGTACAGAGGCACGCAACGAGTCTACTTAGTTACTTCTTAACCTCTGCCTGGTTGCAGCAAAGTGATTCAGAGAACATGAAATATTGTGTCTATAGTGGGTTGGCTACATTCTTTGAGAGGGTGATCTGCAGAATCCATCCATATTATCAGGACATTTCCTATTCACAGCAGTCTTCACACAAAAATGACCCATCCTTTTGGGATTTAAAGACTAGACTCACTGACATAATTGTGAAAAGCTCTGAAAATGGGCAGGGAGTATTGACATTACAATTCTTTAAGAAGAGGAAAAAAAAATCAAACCAAAAAAAAGCACACTCATAAGATATTTAGGAGCCTGGGTCCTGTGTCCTCCTCAATTAAAGGCATTGAAAGCCATATCTAATTTCCTCAGAGAATTTTTTAAGACCTATGGCATAGATTAATTTTTGTCAGGCACCTCTCCTGTGACGTTAGTTCTCTTTACAATTCATAGGACTAAGCTGATAGTAGTATTTTAGAGACGTGTGACTAGTTCTGTATGGAAAAGTACTTGAATACCTGCCTATGGTCTGTGGATCACTTCTGGGGTTTTTTTACTGAATAACTTCAGTTAATTTGCCAGGATTAATATAGAATAATATGGGATAATCTGGGATTAAACCAAGATTCCTTGTAGAAGCATGATTTAACTTTTAACTAGAAACAGCAACTTTAAATAAAAATAATAAATTCTGCTAATAAAGAAGCAAAATTTGAATAAAAATTAGATTAAAACTAATGATTTAATTCATAAAGAGAAGTTCTGACAGTGATAAAAATTAGTGAGTACTTAAGTTGAAGAAAAGTAAAAGTTAAAAAATGGTGGCATTAAAAAAGTAGAGGAGATAGTGATAGATGAAGAAAAGTAGGGACGAAAAAGGAGACATGTTCTATTGTAGAAAATATTGGCAGAATGTGACTATGCCCACCAGATCTTTTGGCAACTCAGTGCCAGGAAATGATATGATTAAGCAGTGATCAGTTAATTAGGGATGTATAAATCAAGCAATTAATTGTATAAACACAATTAAGTGAGAAAATCATGTAGGTGCAGAGTCAATTAGGTTGTAAAACTCATTATAAGTAAAACACACAGGCAATGGAGTGGAATTAAACAGGAAAAGTTTAAGGATTGAAAATTAGCTGAGCAAAGAAAATCAATAACTGGACAGTCAACAGAAGTAGAGAATCAGTTAAGCAGGATGAAAGGTAGTTGCATTATTAAAGAAATCATCAATAAATCAATAAATTAATTCTCTAGAGAGTGATGTGATCGGTAAAGTAAGGACAAACAGTCCAGTCATTATCAGTAGGCAATCAACGAGGCATGAGAACAGCTACCTGAAGTAAGTTTAGGGGATGTTCTAGGTATCATCAGCAGCCACAGTATAGTAGAAACATACCTTTCTTACTGTATGTGCAATTACAGTGTGACATTGTGCTCTGTTTGAGGAATCATATTTTATCTACAGAAAAAAATGCCTTTTTAGAGGGAAAGCTATAAGTGAAGCCCTAGTAACAGCAATTGCTCTTTGCAAATTTAAAGACATATAACCTACAACATCTCTTATTTTGCAATAAATATAGTTACTTGATAGTAAAATTATAATATGACAATTCTATTTAGTTGATAAAAAGCAATATTAAAGTTCAAGGTTGTTTCAGGAATACCTTTTTTAGGTTTTCAGTTATTTGTGTTAAAAATTCAGTTTTGCTCTTTCCACTATTTAAGTAGTCACTCAAATGTCTTCTGTAGTTATGTTTGTAGATAGAAAAATCATACTAAAATGATGTATGTAATCTACTAAGACCATGGTTGCTTTTACTTGTCTACAACTACTTTAATTTTTTTTAAATACTAGTAACTTTTTGCAAGGCCAACGATATCAACAAATAAATATTTTAAATTAACTATTCTGCTTCTTAGCTTCATGTAGAAGACATCCAGGATTTTGAAGTAAACTAAGTGAACAGTAGTTTTATGCTAGATCTGTGCATTAGAGTTTATAAATGACTGGAAAGGGCTGTGTAAATTCCTTCATGTAGGTCTTACAGTTAATTTAATTGCCTGACTTTCAGAAGTTCAGTCTTTCTCACTTTGCTCAAAAATTGTCAATGGTACTGGTTTGTGTGAAGATCTTGTACCAAACATTAATTGCATGACTTCATTTCTGTGCTTGTTTATTTCCACTTGAAACCTAATTTTGGAATTGAAATACATTCTAAGAAGGTGAAGAACTACCATATTACAATATATTGCAGTATACAAAATATCAAAGCTTGGAAATGCCATTAATCAGGAATTAAATCCTAGAGTACATGCCAGAAGTTTAAGTTTAGAAATATTGCAAAAGTGTTGTGATATTTCTCAGAACAATTATTGCAAACCTATGGAACTCAGATTTGTGGTTAAAGGGAAAAATAATACAGCATCATTTATGTGTGGAAATGTTGAGCTAAAGCATTTAAACAGTATAATATTTGCCTTGCCTTAATACTACAAGCAGTTTGTGGTCAGAAGAATATGTAAAATCTTCCAGGTTTTGTATGGGATCAGTACAGAACCACCACCTCACTTTACAAATGTCGAAAAGCAAAGAAAGTGCTAACATACTGCCTCTAAAGAGCAAGGATGATGTCAGGATAAATAAGGATCAGACCTAATAGGAAAATTTCTGTTAGATTTTTCTGTTTAGGAGAGTTTCATCAAAAAATGTCTTTGAGGTTTCAGTTCAAACACTCCATGTTGAAACTTTCCCTGTACACAGAAGCAGATTTTGTGTGTCTTTTCAAGATGGTCAATATATGGAGGGTCTGGGTTTCCTGCCCTATGGCAGTCCATCCAGCAGCTCTGTCTGCAAACCTCAAAAAAAAAAAAAAAAAGAATATTTAAGCTTCCTTGCCTATGAAATAACCCAGTGGATCATGGCTCTGGAACAACCTGTAGAAAAGTGGAATCTTAGAAATTAGAGTTAGAACCTGGTGAATCAGGAGCATTGATACATCACATAATTTCATAATTTCGCATTTGCACAATCACAAATCATGTAGGCCAATGACAAATGTTATCTAATAATTTTCCTGATATCAAACTGCTAATACTTTTTTCCTAATTTCAAGTGAAGTATATTCAAAAAAACTGTCTCCTGATCTCCTAAATGGGAATGTCCTGGTTTGAGACCTCAAACAGTATCTGTGTGCTGCACTTAAAATTTATACTTTTCTAAACTTTCCAGAAATGTTTGTTTCATCACAATTTAATACTATGCTTTAAATAGCAGTAAGTATCTTCAGAGATATCACTGAGCAGAAAACTGTCCTAAATACACCTGTGGAAAAATATGTACGTGTATACTGATAGAAAACTTTTTGGTTATAACAAACTCTTTCAAAAGAGTATTTACTTACATAAATACTTACTGCAAAAGACCAAATAACAATAGCTCGAAGTTTCACTATAAGCCGCAGGGAATAGACCTAATTTTTTTTTTTAATATTTTAGGTGTCTATAGGCAATTTTAAAGATAGAATATGCTTTAGTGATTTGTAGAACTTCTCAGAGGATTACATTTGCATCAGCTGGAGTTTAGTATATTGAAGTCTAATTTTTGTTCCACAATATTATTAAGTACGAATCACAAACAGCTTGAAAATTACCTGCAATATGTTTCAGTATACAGTTACTCCAAACAAGGATTGAGACATCAATAAAGAACGAAAAATTAAGTTGAAAACACTTAAATCCACCCCCCAGGGTTCACACATCACTCTCCTCTGCTGGAAGAACATCTTGTGCATGATATGCTACAGGAGTAATTCCTACATTTTAGACAAAATGTAATATGCTAATATCTTTAGCATTTACTAATTCCAAATAAGCAGTTATAGAGCAGAAAACAAACAAACAAACAAAAACCTCAGCATCGTATTTTACTTGTCATATATATTTCAGCGTATATATTAGTTCACTTCTAAAGAAAGAATTATTCAAAAATAATTTGAGTTAGTAGTTTCAGATCTATTAATTCTGTCGGTTACCAGCTCTTAGATTCTTCCTCCAGTCAATGAGCATGGTCCGTGATGGGGCTATACTCTGCTCATGCTGTATTCTGAATCATGTGTACAATGCAAAAATTCAGAAAAAGTAAAAATTTTTCTGGACTGATAATACTATTTATATATTCACTTAATGTTACCTATCTAAGAGAACAAAGCAAAAATGATGCATTGAAAGATGCAATATGACTTTGAAGATTTTGAAAGATTTTGAAAGAGAAGGTTGGTTTCTATGGATTCATCTGCCTCCAGTACATAGACATATATATGTAATATTATGAGTGTGGACAGGTATTTAGAAATTTACTCTTTCCCCTCTCAGGTAAAGGTACTATGCTACCAAACAGGAATTTTGTCACCAAAGGCCAAATTCTCAGCTTTTATAAGCTGTCCTAACTCTCTTAGCAGACTTTCTAATGATGTAAGCCAGAATTTTCAATAGGACACTTTCACATTACGTGCTGAGTATGCCTCAGTTTCTTTCATGAATGAAGATAGTGTGATCTTGGTATGTTACGTTACATAAATTTATATTTATCAACTTGTATTTGCAATACATAGTTGATTGAGCTATAACAGATCAAAAATATCTTTAAATAATCTGTCACAAAACTGTATATAATTTTAAAAAATGAATAAAGAACTTATAGCCATATAAACATTTTTCCCTTATATTAATGCAATAGAAAGAGTATGCTAATTAGCTTAATTATTTAGGTTTTGCTTTGTTCCATTTGCATTCTGATATCAAGGTAATTAAAGATGACTAATTATATTGTATGGGATGTTATACTTTGCATTAAATGGAAGCTCCACCAGTTGGAGAGATTAAATTGATTTGAATAATACTTTCTGATGGATTAATTATTTTGTTTTCAAACTGGGTTCTGTCAGTGTATTTAGACACTACTCCAGTATCATACATTAGCATGTGAATGTTCAAAGTTGCTGTGGATCGGTGTTAAGATAACTTCTCATATATTTAAAATATGTTTGGCTTGCTGCAGTCTGAAAATAGGGTTTACTTATTTATTTAACACAGCTTACTAATATATTGTAAAGAAGTCTTTGCTCTTAAGAACATATTAGAGAAAACCTTAACAGCATCTTCAAAATGGGCACGAAAGAATATCCATGGAACTAGAGGTGATGCGCTAAATCGCAGTCTCCAGGAAAACAATGGAATAAATACTCCTAAATGCTACGTATAGGTGTATGAAGAAAGAGAAAGTGATTAGGAACAGCCAGCATGGATTTCCTAAAGGCAGCTTGTGCCTGACCAATCTGATAAACTTCTACAAAAAGCTGACAGCCTTTGTGGATGAGAGAAGAGTAATAGACTTTTGTTAATAAACTCTCAAGGTTGTTTGCCTTGACTTGATCTCCCATATTATCTTGACAGCCAGTGAGATATGGTTTGGCAAGGTTGGCTACCAGATTGAAAATGAGCTGAACTATTTGGCTGAAAGGCTTGAGGTCAACGATATAAAGTCCAACTTGTGGACAGTTATTACTAGTCTTCCTCAGGGGTCAGTACTGAGGTCAATACTGTTTAATGTCTTTAATAAAGGCCCAGATGGTGAGGCAGAGTGCACCCTCAACAAGTTTTGGGGATGATACCAAACTGCATATGGAGTTGGGGTGTGGGAGGAAGTGACTGACATTCTGTGGGGAAGAGCTGCTGCAGAGCAACCTTGACCCTGGAAAAATAGGCTGACAGAAAACTCTGTGAGTTCAACACAAGCAGATGGAAACTTCTGCATCTGTTTTGAACTAACCACATATAACAGGGTAGGCTGGGCCCTGGGTGGAGACAGAGCAGATACACGAGGCTCACAAAGACCTTTTCAAGACTTGAAGGTCGTGGTAAATGAGAAGTTGAATGTCAGCAGCATCCAGAGTGCTGTTCTCTAGTTTAGAGCTCCCAATATAAGAAAGTCACTGTCAAACCAAAGTGAGTCTAGCGGAGGACCACTGTGACAACTGGGGCTGGAGCACATGTTGCACAACAAAAGGCGGAGATAACCGGGTTTTGTTCATGAGGTTGGTGAAACCTGAGGGTAGAGCAGGGACTCAGAAACGTGCTGAAACCTCGATCTTTGGAGATATTTGAAAGAGCCTGAAATGGTCCTGAACAACATGATCTATTTGGCCCTGTTTCTCTGTGGTGGCTAAACCTTCAAGGACCCTTCTAAGTTAATTCATTCTATGATTCTATGTTATCCGGGATTTTTTGTGTAAAACTTGGCTCTTACATAGAGCCCAGACACTGAAATATTATCTTACAGAGCTGGACAAGTTAAAAAAAAATGGACTGTCACTGAATAAGCAGGGTTTCTTTGCAAATGTTTACTTGAAAGTTAATAATCTGTGCAGCATTTTCTGTTATTAGTCAGGTATTATTTTCATGTTTAAAATAGTTGTTACTGAAACACAAAGCATAAAAAAGATCATGTAACTACTCACACAACCTTTACTATAAATATCCCAACAGTTTGAGTGTAACACTAAAAATATTCAAATTCTTGAGTGATAAATTATTTGGAAGAATCTGTACAGTTGTTATTTGCCAGCCCATTGAGTTTTCTTTCTCTTTTACCACTTCCCCCTTCCCCATATATTTATGGAATAACATTATAATAGTTCTGAAAGAACTGTTAGTAGGATATTCTTTGAAAACACTCACCTTTGTAGTTATTCTTGCTCTGCTACAGTTACATCATGATCATGTAAATAACTACACATAAAAAAACAGTGTGCAATATATATTTGATGAGACAAATCCTTAAGTGCGCTGAGGTTCGACATCCACACAAATATGTAGAAGGCACTAAAAGATTCAATGTAAATGATAATACCATTCGCTTATTTTCTAAAAATTATATTCCCATATTTTCACATGGGAAATATGAATGCATACACTCAGTGGGTATATGTTGATGAAAAAGAGTTTGTCTGCCTTCTCCATACCTTATTTGCTAAACCCATGCATGATCACTCACTAGCCTCTTCCACCTTGTGTACTTGCAAGCCGTTTATAAGGACCTCAGAAGTGTGTTTCAGTTCCTTGTTTCACTGTATGGTTAGACTGTGTCCTACATCTATACCACAAAGAGCTCTGAGGGAGACTGCTTGCTAATCAGTTTCTCTTCCACCTGCCTTCTATTAATGAGGATCCACCGGTGAATTCTCAGAGAACCTCACAAAGTGATCACTTAATTTAAGTTTGAGGAAATTACTCTATGCTCATTCAATTTACTGTACTGAATGACATTTCTCAATTTTCCTTTTTTTTTATCCATATTGCACAATGTTATTTAACCATGTCCATTTTTTCCCTCTTGAGCATAGTTTTGTAATAAGACTGAAGTGTAGCTATGAGCTCATCTCAATTATGAGAAAAATACCTTTCACCGTGTAATTAGTTCCCATTTAAAGTCCAGCCATTTAGATTACATCCCAAAGTGCTCAAGTCCTATTTCTTGTTTAAAGTGTGCAACTCTACTGTAGAATGTATTTACTCTGGATCATCTGTTACTGATTTGTGTGAGGCAATAGCAGAGCACATCATTACATTTCATTACATGAAATACAGGAAATTAATCATAACATTAGGATATGCAAACAGCAATGCCAATCATCAAAATTTATCTTATAGTCCTGTAGTAGTATCTCCCCAAAGTCATCTTTTTAAGACTGTTTCCAAAGAAATGAATACAGCGTAAGTAATGAACATCAACCTTTAAAAGCTCGAGCTAAAATTTTGAGTTAGGCAATGTAACTGAGAATAAACCAAACTGTACAATAGAAGGAGAACATGGATGGGCATTCTTCCTCTGCATAACATTGGCTATTATGGGATGATGTCACCAGTGGCAAAATGGAGTTCCACAGCATGGTCAGATGATGTCCTACCTCAGTTTTATAAGAAATATTTCTACTGAAACAGAGGTCAAAACATTAGTATACTGTCTTGTATGCACGGGTTTGCTTAAAAGTTTTTGTCATTACAAATATATCAGAAATACACACATAACTCACATATTTTCAATGACCCGACTATACATACACTCTTCAGCAACTGCCCATGACTTGTATAGTTTTTAATGTTATCTGTCAGATAGAGAAAACTATTTAAACTCTACCTGGATGACTGGAGAACAAAGTTACTGAAACATAAATAGAAGACTGGGGGTGTGAAGAAGAAAAAGAGAGCCAGAGGAAAAAGAAATTGTGACTCTATTAAATAAATCTTAGTCATTTTAAAGCAGTTAATTTTACCAACTTCTATTTTCTTCGAAAACAAGAAAAAATATGTAAGACAAACCCTAATGCCTTTGCAAACATAGATATATGGGTCTTAACTGGAGATCATGAAAGAGAATGAGACATTGAAAAAACTAAAATTTAAGAGGCTTATATCACTCTTTCTGTTGCTACCAAATTGCAAGTGTCCCCAGAGAACCTTCTGCAGAGCCCCAGATCAAAGTGAACAATTGTCTCAAATGTCGTCTTGAGAAACAGAGACACTCGAATCAAGCAAACTCCTAAACCAGGCATTGTGCTTTGGGAATTTCCTCATTTTGGTGAGGGACAGGGGCAAATGGAAGTGGAGGCAGGAGGCTGGCTTGTGAAGGCTACCTCTCTCCCTCTGAGATGTCATGTAGGCAGGGAGGACCATGAGACCACTGACACCCTCCACTATACCCACCAACTAAGCACAACAGCACTCCTCCCCCAGGGAGGAACAAACTGTTGAAGACAATCTCTAAATTGTTGAATAGCGGCCAGTGTTCCAAGATAAGGAACATCTCACAGTTACAAACTTGCTTGACCAAGGATATACATCTGCTGCGAGACTGAACCAAGGAGTTGGCAAGAATAACAAGGACTCTGGTATCCTCAGGTGATGCATGACCATAAAAGGACAAAATTAGTAGGGGTCTTCCTCCTCAGACAACCACCAGAGACCCTCTGAGACCCCCACACAGCCGCAGATGACTTTGCTGGCTCAGCACAATCCCCGTGCAAGTGCAGATGACTACTTGCACAACATAAAGAATATGCATTAGATAGGTAGAACTGCTGTATTAGTTAAGTGGAGCTTTTTGTAGCTTTTGTGTATAAATATGCAATGCGATTGTAAGTGGGCATGCGCGCCCAACACTGGAGCACCCTGACCACCAGCAGAAGTCTCCACTGCATCCAAGGGTGGTGATCTCTCTTATCTTTCTTTTTGTTTTCCTCTCTTTCTCTGTCTCTGACCTTCTAGGCACATGTTGTTATACATCTGCTGTATTTTGTAGTTTGTTGTAAGTTTTGCCAAGTCAATATCAGTTCTAAACCCACTGCGTTAAAAGTAATGTCATTATAAAGTTGCAAAGTTACCATCTTCTGTAATTCCACTAAATTTGAAGCAAAGCTTTGTTTTTTAATCAAGCTTCTTCAGTCATTATCGTGACTGCTGGGTACCGCACAGAGAGGCGGAAAACGTCATCTCCCCCTACCCCCCGAGTGGGATGGGATACCATCTCATTAAAGAAAAATGCTTAAAGAATATTCTGAAACTGTTGTTGAAGTCAAGCTTGAGAGGATATTTTTCCTGTTGAAAAATATCACTACTAACTGAGGGGTCTTCCTACTCACCGATACTTCTTTGCTGAAAACTACAAAAGTTTTAAGGACGAACAAGCATTAAATAATTTGTTTACATTTATTGTCAAGTCATGTAGCCCATTTTAGATGGAGAAGAATAAAGCATAATTAAGGCATGACAAACAGCATAAAAGGTGTTTTTGTTTTCTCTTCTGGGAATTTACCCACTGTTATAACAGACAATAAGAAGTATTTTCACATTAAAGCAGAAATTCTGATTCTTCTCCACTTAATAGTAGTTGGTTTCAAAACTGTGAACAATCTTTAATCTTATTTCCTCATTTTTACAAATAGGAATAGATCATGTACACCATCCCAACTAACCATGTCAGCTAGGTTTGATGACACTGCTCTTGACATGTCATGTCACAGTTTCATTAAGCTGAAAGTGAGAATAATGAAATAAGTATTAATTTGGGGTATATGAAACAAAAAATTTGTATTACCTACCCCTTGAAACTTGTCACTGTTGATCTAGCAGGGGTTTGTCTATGAAGGTGTTTGATTTGTTTACTAATTCAGAAATCAGTTTTTTACAATCAAATTATTTACTTATTCATCTTCAACAATAATAAAAATGCTATTTTTCTTGTAAAATATTTAACCACTTAGATGATATTCCTAGAAAGTGTTCAGTCTTCATGGGCTAGATATCTAGGTATAGCTGTCTAATACTTATAAACTCCTAAACCACTTGCTATTATTTTTTGTTTTATGTTTTGGAATCAGAGAATAGTTTGGGTTGGAAGGGACCTTTAAAAGTCATCTAGTCCAGCTCCCCTGCAATGAGCAGGGATATCTTCAACCAGACCAGGTTGCTCAGACCCCTGTCAAATCTGACCTTGAATGCCCCCCAGGAATGGGTCATCCATGACCTCTCTAGGAAATCTGTTCCAGTGTTTCACCACCCTCATGGTAAAAAATTTCTTCCTTGTATCTAGTGTAAATTTACTCTCTTTTACTTTTAAACCATTACTTCTTGTCCTATTGCAACAGGCCCCGCTAAATAGTTTGTCCCCGTCTTTCTTGCAAGCCCCTTTTAAGTACTGAGAGGTCACAGTGAGGTCTCCTCACAGCCTTCTCTTCTCCAAGCTGAATAGTCCCAACCCTCTCAGCCTTTCCTAATAGGAGAGGTTCTCTATCCCTCTTATCATTTTTGTGGCCCTCCTCTGGACCCACTCCAACAGGTCCATGTCTTTGCTGTGCTGAGGGCTCCAGAGCTGAATGCAGGACTCCAGGTGGGGTCTCACCAGAGCAGAGTAGAAGGGTAGAATCACCTCCCTCAACATGTTGGCCCTGCTTTTTTTGATGCAGCACAGGATGCGGTTGGCAAAGTTATGTTTATTATTACAAAATCTTTTTTCAAATTTTATTTTTATGCTTAGTTACATTTACCCTGACTATAGAAAATACATTGCTTATAAGTGTTTGGGAAGACAAAAAGTAGTTTTAGTAATAAAAAAGGTTAAATAAATACAGGGTGTTTTGGGGTAACCTTAACTGGCTGCCAGGTGCCCCCCAAGCTGCTCTCTTACTACCCCTCCTCAGAAGGTAGGGGAGAAAAGAAGATGGAAATCTCATCAGCTGAGATTAGGAAAGAGAGATCACTCACCAATTACCGTCATAGTCAAAATAGACTTGACTTGGGGAAGATTAATTTAATTTATTGCCAATTAAAAATAGAGTAGGATAGTGAGAAACAAAAACAAAACTGTCACTCCACCCCCACCCTTTTTCTTCCCAGGTTCAACTTCACTTCTTCATTCTCAACAATTCTACCTCCTCCCCACCCTAGCAGAGTGATGCAATGGGATGGGGAATGGGGGTTGTGGTCAATTCATAACACTTTGTCTCTGCTGCTCCTTTCTCCTCAAACTGCTCTCCTGCAGTTGAGCACTGCTCCAGCATTGGGTCCCTCCAACGGGATACAGTGCTTCATGAACTGCTCCAGCATGTGTCCTCTCCATGGGCTGCAGTTCTTCAAGTAGTGCGCCAGCATAGGTCCTTTCTACAGGGTGCAGTCCTCCAGGAATTGACTGGTCCAGCATGGGTCCCACATGGGCCACAGCTCCTGCCAGGAGCCTGCTCCTGTGTGGACTCACCATAGGCTGCAGCTTCCTTCAGGGTATGTTCACCCGCTCCAGTGCGGGGTTGTCCATGGGCTTCAGGAGGACAAGCTCTGTCACCTTGGTCTTCTCCATGGACTGCAGGGGGAATCTCTGCTCCGGTGCCTGGAGCACCTCCTTCCTTTCTGGCCTTGGTGTCTGCAGGGCTGTTTTTCACATTTTTCTTAATCCCCTCTCTCCCACAGCTGCTGCTAAGAATGTTTTCACCCTTTTTTACTCATGCTTTCACAGAGGTGTCCCACCTGTGGCTGCAGGGCTCAGCTGTGCCCTGCAGTGAGTCCACTGGAGCTGGCTGGAACCAGTCACATCTAAGAGGTCACCCTGCAGCCCCGCACTGCCATCACCTGAACATCTGCACCCAATACACAGGGACTATAAATATTTTCAGTGTTATTTTTAACATATTTCAGTGCTTCGTTAAACATTTATAAACGTTGAGACCAATATTTGTATTTGGTTCCCTGAGTCAAGTTTTCTAGCAAAAAGAATGATCACTTGTGTATAAAACATGATCTACAGGGAAACATTAACATGAGAAGATGAAGTATACCACATATGTGTGTATGTTTGTGTGACAAAGAATGGGAAGCCATGTCACAGCAGTCCCAAATTACAAGAAAGCTGTTGCGAAGAAAGGAATATCTCTTCTCATTCACATTGGATAGAAGAAGAAGTAATGTTCTCAAATTATAATGAGATTAGATAGACAGGAAAAACATAAAGCATAGTAATGTAATGTTCTTTCCATTTAAAATAGCTGTTGGAGAAGATGGAAGATCATTTGAGATCTTCAAGAGCATGTTGGGTGAATGTGCCATGACTAACTGTATAGCTGTATGGCTGATAGAAAAAGGAACTGGATGGACGAGAATATATAAATGAGGGTTTATAAGACCCATCCAGATCTATTTGTCTGTACTTCTGGATGCTGTTGATGTGTCTGTACTATTTATCTACTCTTCTTGGTGCTCTCTATGTACCTATACATTTTGTCTTTTTACAACTACAGAATCAAAACCTCTATTTTATAGCATATTTGTATGTGGGCCATATACAACATATAAATTCAGTTGAAATACAGTCTAACAGTTCTATTCTCTGAATAAAATAGTCTATGTTAAAGAGTAACATTATCTTGACAGAAATCATCCTCTGAAAGTAATCAGTAATACATGAGCCACAAAAACACTCTCACAGTCTTGAGAACATTTGCTCAGACTATTGAAATATCAGCAAGTCCCCAGGTAATGCATATCACAATGAACCAAAAGCCATTAGGTTAACTTAATCAAATTCTTGCTATCAGTCACTCAGGGAAAATACACATTTGGCTTTTATGATTGCTCGAAGACAAAAAAGTACTCATGCCTACCGGACCATGAACGAAGTATCTTAATGATCCTAAACCCCTAAAGGGCTAGCTCTGCAATAGAGGACACACCCTTATTCACAATTAAATATAATGTGGGTGTAAAGAGCTGGAATACCCTTCATATGTTAAGGAGATGATAAAGAGACAGTGTGCATGACAGTGCTTTATTTGTTATGGGATAATGCATTATTTTTCCTTCCTCCCCAGATATCCTGCTTAACCTAGGCAGCTCTGTACATTAACACAGACAGAACTGTATGGTCTGACAGTCTGAGTCTGAAGGACTTGCTCTTACTTTGTGAGAGAAAATGAAAGATGCCTGTTCAGCCTAGGCAAAGTCCAGAAAAAATCTGATCCTCCCAGCCATTTGTCTCTGCATAATTATTCTTCCTGTTAATAATCATCATAGGTTTTAAACTATCCAAGATCCTGGAGAACACAAATGTCAGCTTCACAAGTAAACCTCCTGGAGCAGTAGAATTTCTTACCTGTGTTTGCTATTTCAGCACCTGTACTCAGAACTGTTTTTAGGAGAGAAAATCTTGAAGGAGAGAATAATGTCAGGAAAGATACCAAGTCCTTCATATATGGTAATTTTTCTGCATACAATAAAAATAATTTTGTTTCTTTCACCTTCTTTTATTCTTTTCTCCTCTTTCATTTTCTTCCTACCAGGAAAGAATAAGGAAATGCTCCTGAAATGTATTTAGTGTATGCAATATAGAATTTTTTGCTCCCTTAAGTCTGATACAGATGCAGAGAAAGTTCTCTAGTATGTGATTTCCTATGGGCAAATTACAAGAAGTAAACTCTCAGAACATCTCACCTAACATCTTTTCACAGTCACATTACTGAATTTATTCAACTTCAAATGGTGTTAAGAAATTTTAATGGATATAAACTTCCCATTTTATTCTCTGTTTGCCAATTATTGGTTTCATTCTCTCTCATAAACAGATATGAAATGAGTGTAAGAAAATTTTGCTCTGAGGCTTTTAAACCAATTTTAAACCCTCAATCGCTCTCTTTCTTGGCAACTATTAGATTCTGTACTTAAACTTGTCTTTCTGCTTTCTTTATATCCCCATACACTTCTAACGACTAATTTTGCCACTTAAGACATTTAAAATTTTATTTCTATCCTGGACTGTTTAAGAATGCTACAATCACGCCTAGCTGGAGGATTCATTTAACTTGCATTCTGTCCTCCATCACACTTAGGTGTTTTAGTTACAGTTAGAGATGTATTTCCTGGGAAAAAAAGATCATTGCCACCTATCAGACTTCTAAGGTATATCTAAGCTTTTAATATATCCAGTTATATAGACATGTATTACATACAGAGAAATTCAAAGTCTAAACAGAAATATTACATACCCACAAAGAAAAGAAAAATATTTATTTTGCACTAATATTGTAATTTTTTATTCTGTCATTTGGTTATTAGATGGCCAAAGATTTTTTTCCTGTATTGGCTGGACCTATGACTATTGTTAATATTTTCCCCTCTTTTATTTATATACTTGCAATTATTGTTAAAAATCAGGGGAAAAACCCCAGAGTGTAGTTCTTTGTAACAGCTAGGGCACCCAGTTCCAATATAAAACACCTAGAATAAAGTACCTGGTATAAATTAGGCAGAACAAAGATTATTCACAGAATTTAAGAGGACGTTGACATACCAGTTGTATCCCTGTAGTGTCGTTCTTTTCTGACGCTATGCCAAACCAGCTTTTTGGATTCTGCATTTCTTACATTTGAAAAAAAATGAACCTCTTTATCTGAAGTAATGCCCCTTCCCCAAGTCAGAGTCTTTTCTGAATGCAAGCTCTGTGCACGTGTGAACATGCTTAGACATGGTGTTTGTCACTGACAGTTCAGTTGCTGACTTCCTCAACTCTTTAATGCAGAATAGGTCTGGGACGCTACCAAAGGTGCCTAGCAATGTCCAAGACAAAGATGGTGCTGCTGAACTGAATTATTCACTGTACACCCAAGAAAGATTAAGATTCTAATACTAGCAGCTAGGGAGAACAGTCTATATTGCATAAATAAGACTGTGATGTCATAAACAAGATGATTGCCAGAGAATAGAGACATGAGACTGAGAAACTATTAGAATAAAACTGATCTGAGTACCAGTGGTTGAAAGGCAGTAAAAGAATGGACTAGTTAATAAAAGTGCATCAGAGTCCATGATTTTTCATAGACTGTATCTGTTTAAACTGTTAGAAAGAAAGAATAAAATTTACTTTCAGTTTTTCTTGAACTGTATGTATTTATATAAAGGTGACATCAGAATCTTCTGTTACTAATGAACTATGAGAAAGAAAATGTCAAATGGCTTTCTTTTTAAAATCTCATATATAGCAAACATTAATGTCTGGCATAAAATAATACTGGTTTTATATCTATAGTATGTATATTTTTTATATATTATGTTTAATTTCAATAACTTGGACACAGAAAGTCTGGAGGTTGTGTACAGGAATGTTCTCTCTGTACTGTTCTCTGTAGTATTTTCTTGGGTTTTTTTAATCCAGTGATGAAAATAACTATGCCCAAGATTACACTAATGACTACATAGTTGGCAGCACAATCTAAAACAGCGTACAGAGGAAGATACTGCAGACTGGTAGTTTCTGTAATATCTCACATTTTAGGGTTAGACAAACTCACAAGTAAGAGAGAAGCAGACACACAAAAGTTAATTATTTTATTATGTCATTGTGGTCCAAACCCTTGACCTCAGAGGAAGAAATGAGTGTTTCCCTTCGTTACACCTTTTTTTAACAGAATGACTTGGTGAGGGAAAAAAAAAAGGCATAAAATTCTGGCATAAAAACATGTCAAAGGACTTTGAACTAATAGAGAGCATGAGAAAGAGAAGAGTTTGACTTTTGACCCTACAAGATGAAATTGGTTCTTTACTATGTGAGAGTTTCTTTCTATAGTAAGCACTTGGAAGAAAATGTGCTTCATTTTACACTGAATGTTACTGCCTTCGTACTGTTTCTGATTCTGAAGATTTTGACGAATGTTTTCAGGTTCTTCAGTTTTGCTTTTACATTCCAAATGAGGAAGTCTCAATTTTAAAAAGCTTTTACTTTCAACATTGCATTTTTTAAAGCAACACACTGTTCTTCTGTTTATGAGTGCCAGTCTATTACACAATTCCCTTTAAAACTGCATAATGCTCTCACAAAGATTAATTTATGATAAAAATGCACAATTATAATGGTAATAAATATTTGTCAAATGAAGTTATGACATATGAGTTTATTTCTATTATCAACTTTTTAATTTGCAGGTATTTTGTAATGTATTATTTCTTTGCAGAATTTTTTGCAATATTTTTTAATTCTAGTATTGGCACCATTTATTACACTGACCTCAAGTTTCTATTTGTTTCAACATTATTTTCTATATTTCTTTAAAGATGAAAATATTATTATTCCTTACTTTGTCTATGAGAAGCTGCTGAGGAACTATAGTATAGGCCATGCCAGATCAATTTCTTCAATAGTCCTTTTAAATAGTAATTGAGTTTTTACTGTTGTGTACTTGAAATCAGAGGAAGATGAAGTCAGAAGAAATGCAGTGGAAGACTACCTGCATAGACAGCTTTAATTCTGTACTATATTGACTGAGAAAAGACTTTTGAAAAGTGTATGAATGTAAATTTGGTGGATCAATTGTTTTGTTTTTTTGTGTTTTAACTGTTACCTTGCAGGCCCAGGCTAGTTTTTTGTAGGACTTTGAAGGACACATGCTGGGGACAAGGATGTGGTCATCTCGGCAGGAGAGTGGTACAAATCAAAAAAGGTTTTCCCCCATTTGTTCTTGGACAGTCTTCCTTCACTAGTGGCATACTACCTTTCTAGTAGGAATTTTTTGTATCTGATGTTCTGCTTTAATAAGAAATTACATCCTGAGATTGAAAAGACTGCAGTTGCTGTGCTTATTTAACTGATTGTCCTTTCCTACAGGAAAGTTGTATGCTACTTCTTGCAGTCATTAGGTTTTGCTCCCAATCCAAGTGGATTCCTGCTTTATTCCAAAGTGTAAGTGAATCTTGGGAATGTATGCTTACTGGAGGAAGTTTTTCCTTTCTGTTTTACTGTTGCAGTTATCGAAAGGATAAGGATGTAGCCCTCAAGTTAAATTTGGCTTTTATGTTATGATTTTAATCCGAAGTGATTTTCATGTGAATATTAATGTCTCACATTTGTGTCTTTGTTATCAGCTACTTGCATGGCACCTACATTGCCGATATGCAAAGTGTTTTTTCTTTGCTTTTACAATGATGAATTATTTCATGACCTTTAATTTCACGTATATTTTGGTGTAGGTATAAATTCCCACTGTTTGTATCTTGGAAAAGGAGGGTATTTTTTCCAGTATACTCTACATATCATTGATGATTCCGTACATCAGCACTGTAGTTAATCACTCCTTTCTCTAATCATAGTGACACCAATGGGAATGGTGTTATTATATACAACATTTTTATTGAAATGGAGAATGAGAGAAAAATCAGATGTTATTTATGGCACTACTTACTTTGATGGTCAATATCATTAACAGTCTCTGGCTGCCAAAGCAAATCAAGAAGCAGAAGTATTTCAGCCTTCTTACTTCTATCCTTGCAGACTTATATAGCTTATTTATTCACATTGTGCTTATGAATTTTTCAACAGAATTTTTGTAAGAAAGCTCTATTAAAAGCATTTCTTATACTAACTTCTCATAACATCTCCTCCTCATCTTCTAAAAAAACCTCACAGCTGAGTCACTTCTTTCAGTGGCAGGTAATGGATATCTAGATCTCTGGAAAATATATCCCATTCATTTTGTATAGTATAGAAAGCTAAATGGTCCTTGGACTTCTCTTTAGGTGAATAAGTCAAATGTGACAATAAATAATCATAATGTACAGTACATTTAAATGTAAAAGTGTCCCTGTTGGTTATTCTAGTTGAAATAGGATGGAAAAAGTCCCAGTATACATACTGAGGAAATCTGCCATGAAGTCTATTCTGTAAAAAGAAAAGTGCTGATCTTAAAGGCCAGTATAGCATACTGTTATACAGTGGTTTGACTACTGATCCTACTGCTAATTTGAGAGCCCCAAATTTTCCTTAGACTGGCTTAGCCAGAAGTAATTTCCAGTCACATTTTTTCCTATTGAGACAGAGACAGAGGTTATGAGAAAACAAAGGGTTGATTAATCTTTAAAGCAGAGAAGTTTAAAATGCACTGGGAATTCCAAATGTATTCTGTGACCACTTACTTAACCTCTGCTGCCCAGAGAATGCAGCAGCTAAAGCCACCTGCCCATACAAATTTCTACATACATACACATATGCTAGTGACAGTGTGTTTAGTCTATGAAGTGACTTTTGATCAAGACCAAAGAGAAAAAATATGTAGAAATAGAAATGCTTGTCTATTCTTTGTGCCCTCCAGAATCAAGCATTAAATACCTCAGTAACAAGTAATAAAGGGCACATGATATGCAGTACAATGAGTAGCTTCTCTCTCTCTTTTTTTATGTCTTTATCTTGGATCCATCTATTTGTAGTTTATGTTGTTATTTATGGATGTTTATTCTGTGCAAGGGGTTTCAATCAGTTTTTCTCAAGTGTTAGCTTTGTTTATAGTCTATACACCATTTTGAATCATTCACAACATAGACATTTTAACCCATACTGATATACAAGTCAGCTTGTGAATGCAAAGCTCCAAAATGTTCTGGGGTTCCTTTATAATATTTGGTATATATTGAGTTGGTTGGATATTTTTAAATGTCTTTTGCAACTCTTAAAACTTCTGCAAAACTTGCTGTATCTGAAAGGTTCCACAACTAGGAACACTGCAGGTTAAATTATAATTAATGGGAAAAAATGTAGCTTACCTACACTGTATACACCAGTATATTTGAAATAACAAATAATCTCAGCAGTTATCAGCTGGTGAATCAGTTCTTCTCCAAGAGACTTTTGCCTGCATTGGTACTTATTGCCTCTGATCACAGAGACTTGGCATGGATGGCATCGACATGTGATACAAAGTTGACAGGACAGGACACAAATTTATGTATAAATGTTCTTTATGTAAAGGCATGCATTGCTTAATGTACTCTGTTCAGTATATAATGAGTAAACAGAAGACTATATATCTTCAGATCTTCTTTCCTTTCTTTGCAACCTTTGATCAAATCTTTCTGTTGCACTTGCCTCTTAGCCATGGTTTCTAGTCCCTCAGTGTCTTCTCATAACATTTTCCTTCAAAGCCTAATTCCAGGCTAGTTTACTGCTCAAGTCTTCACCTGAAAGTCTCATGTTGTCTTAGCTTGCAACAAACCTACTGGCGCATTCCTTCAAGAACGCATACTCTGCTTGCTGATACTACAAAAATGTAACCAACCAAACAGGATTTGGACACCTTTGTTGCAGCCATAAAATTTTCTTTTTGACTATGGTGGACGTGACTATAGCATAAACAGTTCACGTGTTTAGACAGTCAGGCACGTACCTGCTTTGTGTGCCCCTGGGGGCAAAATGTCAGATGCTTAGGTGATCGACAGATTATAAGACTTTTTTTACTTTTCCATTTGTTCAGCTGACCTTTTCTGTCTGCTTTCCACTAACTAGTACACGGGTAGAGTCAGTGACAGACAGCACAGATTGCACCTAACTTAGCTCCATTCAGTGTCTCTCTGTTTAGGCCAGACCAAACCTGTCTTCATCAGCAGATAGTTCCAGTTTCACACTTCAGGATATCTGTCCAGTCAATAAATTTTTGATGTGTAACATAAAGTACATTTCTGTGTACCTTCTGCTATGGATGTTGCATAATCTCCACAAAATCCTGGGCTGGTTTTGCACTAGTTCATTGTTTTTCATGATTGTAAATCAACATTTCTTTTTTGTAAGTGCAACTTCTGGGCCAGTATGGCCAATAATGTAGTAGACAGCTAATCTCTGAGACTGTCAGGTTGTTTGCCATTGTTGCAGTGTGGTACCATGGTAATTACCTTCACACCAGGCACTCAGACTCTCAAGAACAGTGGAGGTGGGGGCTGGACAGTGGTGGTGATTTGGCAGGATGCTTTCAACGAGGTTGTTAAGTCTGGTGTTTATCTCACTACAACCCCTTTTAAACTTGATATTGACAAGATTACCGAAAAACTTTCTTTTTTAGCAGAATTTTTTTGGAGGGTTACAGAAAAGTTTAGACTGAAAAAGTGACTACTTTGGACTTGACTGATGGTGTGATAGGACCTTTATATACCAGTACAACAAGATTTCAGGGTTTTTTTCAGTGCAAACTGGATAAGTTTTAAAACATAAAAATAAGTGCAGTTTAACAATGCTAAGAAAAGACACATTAAATACAAGTCAGCTGAAATACAAAACACTTTCCCTGGGATATTAATGTACAGGTTTTGTCTAACATGATAAACACCATGACTACAAAATTTCGTATATATTTTAACTTGAACAGACAGCACCAAGCTGGGGCGGAGGTTCTTCTGTATCCTGTTATTTGTGGCATTCCAAGATAGGGAAAAGATATAAAGAAAAAGCAAGTAAATTGCTTTTTGAATGTGTCCGCATTTTGTAATTTTCATCTGTTAAAACTGAACTGTAAAGTCATAACTGTGTGTGAATTCTTCTCCCAAGAGGGCACTGAGTAAATAAAATTATAAGGTTTTGTAATGTTTTTAGCGATCGTGATGAAATACATCTTTGTCTCAAAGGGACTTGTTTCTTCATTTGTTTTCTTGCTCAATCAAGTCTACAAAGTGTATTACTGGAAACATATTTTACTTTAAATGACAGTTTAAAGTTGATGAAAATAATTAAAATAAAAACAAAGTTTTAACAGTCTGTAATGTCTGTAGGAAACTATTAACAAATTGTGAGTCTTGTAAAGATTTTAAAATGCTTCAAGAACAGACTAATACATGGCAGGCATCAACACAATCCCAGCCAGTTCTGACTAGAATATTCCTATCCATGTGTCACAGAATACTTGTGAGGCACAAAAACAATCATAAAAAGAAAAATCCACTTGAACTGGAGATAAAATAACAAAAATTTGATCAGCCGAAAACTTTGAATGCCACGGTCACAATGCATTCAAATACTTAACGTGGTAGTCTAAAATCTGTCTTCAAACACCATGGTTGTTGCATGTCTAATAAAAGTAAAACATATTTCAGTGAAGCAATTATCTTTGAACTGAGAGAAATATCCTCAAGACTTAAAATCATGGAATGAGCTCTAGGAAATCTAAGAAATAAAGGGAACTAAAAAAGTTACCACTGGTCTCATTCCAAATTCTCTGTGATTCAGTTCAGGGGAAGAATGGCAGCACAGAATCTGCTTCAGTGCCTTAACTGATCTGAGTGTGCCTAACTCCTTAGCTGTTGCCTTTTTTTTTGTTGCTCTTTTTCAGGAGAATACAGAATAAAGTTGTCAAAAGTTGTCTTAAACCTACTGTGTTGCAAAAAGGTCTGGTACTTTATATAATATTTCTGATACTTTATACTTCCCAAGGGAAGAAAGTAGAATTAGTCTAGGAAACTACAGCATTAATTAAATAAGAACTTATTAAAACCAGGAATTAACTACAGGTATTGGTTAAATTACAGAGAGGAATAAAATAACAGTAAGTAATTTGTAGTGAAATGTATACTCGCTTGTGACGTTTTTATTTATTTAGTGTGTAGATGCACATATGAAGATCCTACTTTCTCTCTCAGAAACTTTTTAGAAAAACACATATCCAATGGTAAATATCAAAATAAAAACATTTTCCAAAAATGTTCAACTTTCCCTATGCTTCCTGGTGATTGCGGGGCCCTGTGCTTATGGCAGTTCCAGTGAAGCTTGCTACAGCTGGTATAGGATGGTTGGCTTTTAGAAAACAAGTATCCTAAATGTCACATGGCCACAGGGAAAAGTTAATTTAGAAATCAGTCTTCCACTCATCAGAAAGCTTCCCCCAGACATTGGGGGTAAAAAATAACTTGCTGTTAGAAAGAAATGGGAAAAATAAGAAGAATTAGGAGAGAAATCTATAGTTTTTGTGACTGATTTGCCATCTTGGCCTTAATGTCAGAAAAAAACCCTAACATACCATTTTTTAATTTAAACTGGTTTTAGGAGTTCAACTTTTCCCGAATTCATGGACAGAGGCATAAAATCACTGTGTAACTTAGCCTTAACAGCAACCTTGGATCATCTGAATTAGCCAATCTGTTTATTAAGTTTCCAAAAGGTTGTTTGCCTTTCACTGTTACTCTGATGGCTTGCAGGGTGTAAATATGTGCAGCAGCCCTTTCCGTTAAATGTAGAGAAGACCTACATCACCTTGAGACACACTGACAGCTCACCCAGGAAGAGCTCTCTGCTGAAAGTTTATAAGCTATATGGCACTCACTAGAGGCACCAGTCCTAGTCAGCACATATATTTTGCAAAATTTAAGGGCACCTCTGTTTAAAAACATTTTAAAAGTCTTTTTTTGTTAGAATTACTATAATAATTATGTTTATGTTTGCAAAAACATGGACACCGAAACTATGTCCCCAGGCATCCTAACTGCAGGTGTGACTTGCATTTGTGAGATGCAGGAGCTCTGGGCACAAACAGTGATGAAGGTCTGTTTTTCTTTAATTATATGTTTTCGTATGTGTAAAAAAAATGCTTCGCTTGGTTGGTTCCTATAAGATTCTGAAAACTTCATGTGAATTCTGATGGCACTGGTATCTTTATTTTAAGTATACATAGAGAATATTTAGGAAATAGACCAATACATATTTACATAGCTACAAACATAGTTTTCCATATATGTGTTTTATTTAGGTAATGTTTTATTAAATTTATTACGTTTATGAAATATTTTATATTTTAATTAGACACAAATGAAAGTTCTGGGTGATAACTCTACGCCTGACATATTTTATGCATTTAATATTTTTGTTTTCACAGGAATATTTTAACTGCATCAATTAATTGTCCAAGGCATACTTCTTCCTGACTGCACAAATCATTTAGTCAATCTTACCTTACTATTTTAGAATCATACTATTATAGCTATACATTATTATGTTTTAATTTCATATTCGTTTACTAAGCTAAAATAATTTGATCAGATAACATAGACATTCTAAACTCAGAAAAATGACATATTTCATTTTCTTTTGAATAACAAGTGTGTTTGCTGTATTCATTTTAGGTAACAGGGCAGCTCGTATATTTTAGTCTATATCAGCATTTCCACAATTTAATTTGCTTATATAAAACTTAATTCCATACACAAATTTCCCTGCTTCTGTTTATGAAAAAATAAAATGTCTTAATAATGTCAACAGTGGATTTCAAAAATGTAGGAAAACTGGTAGCACAGCTGAAGAAAGTAAATTGGTTTAAGTAGCAGCCCAGTTAAGCCTGAAATCCTACCTCAAAGGCAGTTGCATGGACAGTCTGTCTCAACACTGGAAGCCCTAGCAGCAGCTGAATGAAACCAAAAACTTTTTGTTGTTGAAAGCAGTGATCCTATACCAGTGTTTCCAAAATGAAACAGTACAAGATTTTAGTTCTGTAAAAAAATGTGGTTGTGGTTATTTGTATTGCTTTGGAGTTATTTTCTACTTAAAATAAACATATGAAGTTTCTAAAAGTAGTTGAATGAGGGCTAGTTTTATAGCCATATGTTATATTGTTTAACTTTCTGTTACAATCGGGGAATGGAAATTCAGTTTCCAGATGACTCTATGTCCCAAGCACTTTGGAACCAGAGCAATCTGAGACCTGATGTTCTCTAGCCATAACAACAATTTTCCTCTCAAGAATAATTTCCAGTTGACTAAGTATAAATCTTACTGAATTTTCTGTCTTGAGTAAATATTTACCTTCCCATTTTTACCCTGAAATGGGAATTTCCACAAAAAAAAATGGTGAATCAGAGCTTCCTGATGATGTCTTTGACCTTTACCAGTCATCATGTCCTTAAACAGTGGCAAAGCAAACATAGGTGGAAGTAAGCTTGATTACCTTTCTTCAATACGTTCTCCCACCTCCTTCTTTAGTGTCTGTTGTAGCACCTTACTATCTGTATCTTACTGATAAGTGACCACTTATATTCTTAATCAGTTTTTCAACACTACCACTATGAAAAGAATCACGATTGTTATTTTTAATTTTATTTTTTGTTTTGACTTTTCAAATGTGTGTGTGACATTTCAAATGTGTGTGTAAATATGTAGTAACACGAACCACTATCTTTTCAGTAGTATGTTTTAGCTGAAGAATATGTTTTCATTTCAAGTGCAAACAACACACGCTTAATAGCATACTTTCTGTGACTTTTTTGTTATACTTTCTTGGCTCCAATGCTACACAGATTTCATTGAATCCCATTCAAGTATTCACTGAATCAGACTCATTTTGTAATCCTAGAGCTGAAGAACCAAGTCTTTTGAAGAAGAAATCCTGTTATGAAAGACACTTTTTGTTTCCAAAGGGAGAGGCATACAACATTTCTTGAAGTAGACTGAGCATATATATATCACAGTGGATTTTTAAGAAATTTATATTAGCAGTAACAGATAATTTTAAATTTAGTTTCTGGAAAGAACACTCTTCCATTATTCAAAGAAGAAAATTGATTTTTGTAAATTATTTTCAAAAGAATTTGAGCCACACTTGTTGCTAGCAAAGTAACTATTACTGCCATTTTTTTTAGTAAATTAAAATTGCCATCAGTTTTAACTGTAGATCAGACAGGTCAGACATCAACTATTTTATTGCATTAGGCTATTAATATTCTAATTAATTAGCCTCATGATTTTTTTAGTGAAATAGGGCTCAGGATTTTCAGAATGAGCTTTTGGTTGTGGTCAGGATCCCTGTGGAAAGCCCGTCTCTGTTGGCTGTTACTGAATATAAGTGCTTTAGCTGTCCATTTTTAAAATCTACTATTACCTATTTCTGCTCAGGGTATACTGTTTCTTCATTTAATAGATATTAGAGAAAATACAATTTTTAATTTTTATCCACTTTTTTGTTCAAATTTATAAAATTATCTTTCTTGATTGCCTTTTAATACGCAGTCATGTTGATTTTCTAAAACCAAAATATCAAAAACTGTTTTTCTTGGTACTTTAGGAAATGCATTCCCAACCTAAGTATTAGTTTGGATGGTTGTTTTGTTCTGTATGAAACTGTGATTTTTCTGAAATACTTCTGGTTTCCTTTGCCAAGAACAGAACTTCTCTGGTTTCACCTAACCTTTCTTGATATTATTTTATAAGAAGCATAAACAATAAATTGTGTCTCTTCACACTAAAATTTGTAATTTGATTAAAAAGCAGAGAAACATTTTTTAATAAAAAATTCAACAGATGTCCATCAAAATTTTGTGTCAGTCATCTTTTTATTCACTCATAAACATTTTTTCCATACATATATTTGTCTCTTCTACTTGTTGTCATAATATAAAAAAATCCTCAAGTGTTAGAAGTTTTAGAAATAATGAAGAAATAGTTAGGGATGAACAAATTAAACCTCAAGACTTCATGTTTAAATTTATTTAAAAATCAGGCATCGATAAAACATAAAAATTCAGCATAGTTTAAATACACAGTATTATGCCTGTGATATTTGGACAGTTGTATGGAGTGTGCAAACCGATGCAAAGAGAGAGAGAGAAGAAAAAATTTCACCTCATTTTAGATAACATTACCTGAAATATTAGTTTTGAAAGAGAAGTTAGTATAATACATTTTTTCATTTTCATTGCCTCTTCTCTCTTCCATGCTCCAACTTTCCACTCTTGCAGTTGTAATTTGGTGGGGATACCTTGAAACAGTGAAGTGACTTCTGAGGTTTTTAAAAACATTTTTAACTTATCCCATTTGCCTGATCCAGCTTACAGAAAGACTGACAAAAAATCTGAGGCAACAGCAAATTCTGGCACAAGATACGTTAACTTCCCAGAGCAGGCATGAGTGAGATCTTGTTTTGCCGGTATGAGGCTGAAGGCAGGAAATCAGAGAATTGTGGCATCAGGACAACCACGTGGAACCATGCAGAGATTTGTTTGACTGTTTTTGCTGCTTTATTTGTGAGTAAACAAAGTAAATTGCAACCTAGCTGACTACAATCCCACAAAATAATCCTTAATCCATGCAGGTCATTTTCATCAGTGTGCTTTAGCATGGCTTCACCTCAGGAACCAGATTCTAGAGCAGTAACCAGCCAATAACAACAGACCAGTTGACTAGAAGGGAGTGACTTCCAGAGCAAATGGCACAGGATGCTGCCAAGAGAGGGGCCAGACTTCTGATGGAAGCTGGGTATGGGCCACCTGTCTCTTCTTATCTTCTATACCATTTGTGCCTGCACGACTGCCTGGCTTTGGTATCACTTACCCTTTGGTGATGATTTTGCAAGTGATGCGGTTTTCTTTCTTGGAAACCTTAGCCACACCTTGCTTTCCTTATCTTCTGCCAGAACCCAGAGATGGAGTTCTCTTCTCCATCTCCTGAACACATCTCAAGCTAATCCTTAGGTGTGCCAGAGGCCGGAGAAATCACTGACGTGAATTCAAGAGGACAGACCTCTAAGCATAATGTTACCTTTTATAAAGATAAACACAAATTGTCTGTGTAATTTTGCCTCCTACACACTTCATTATTTTCCTTGTCATTGTACTTCTGAATTAGAAGTCACATTCTTCATTGGTTTTCCAGTGCTGGTGCACATTAATTTCTGTACATCTGGACACAGACATTGTTACTGGGACAACCTCTGTTTCATGGTTTGAGAGCCCAAAGGCTTGAAACTTTCCAGCCATCTGCAAATTTCTTGAGAAGTTTTAGATTTTCATCAAATCTGTGAAAATATCTTGTCTCCAAAGTTCTTTGTGTATGTGTGTGTGTTTATGTGCGCGTACGTGCACGTGTGTCTAGAACTGGTATATAAACAGAGCCTGCTTGCCTAATGTGAGGTTTTGCTTCTGGAAATGTGGTAAAATGTAAATGTAATATTTACTATTGTGTCACAGTCCTAGGTCATATTATCAGAGAAAGCTACTATGAGAATGAGAAAATGATGGCAATGTCTGCTCTGCAGGCAGCATGCTATGGTGGGCAAGCACTGCCTGTGAGGCCTGAGCTGTATTTTTCCCTGCTGTACCTTGCTCATGACTCATAATGAAAAAGGAAGATTTAGCATTTTGCTTGTTAGCCTCAAGCTGGGTACTGTTAAAGAAAAAAAATCCATCCTAATCACAAATAGATTAACTTAAAAAAGTATTAAGGCACAGAAACAAATGTCTATTTAATTGTGACTATAATGATCATTAGTTGAAGGAGACTAGTTTAAATATTGTTAAGATTAGAACAAGTATAAATGAATGGGGCAGAGGAGAGATATGAAATAATAGGAAAGAGAACAAATTCTTTTTTTCACTTACTTAATTAAAGCTTAACAAAGTAATGCCAAGGCATGTCCAGAGTTCTGAATTTTCATGGGAATCTAAATATTTTACAGAAAAGGTTTGTGGTCCCAGGCTAAATGAATGGCATAATAAGCCACCAATCAACACACTATGAAATGCCACTGTAGGAAAACAAATTTTTTTAAGATTCTGAGGGTGAAGTATTTTTAAACAATACAATAATATTTATTTCTTTCCTCAAATCTTCTTTTTTTGTTGTTGTATTGTTGTTTGTTGTTTTAAAAACATGGATTTAACATGGTAGTAGTACTGCCACTTTTGTATTACTAGGATTGAGGCAAGATTTATTCTGTTTCAGTAAACTCATCTTCTGCTAAGACTTGGACCTAAGCGATGACTCCTCTGTTTGGTTTTGGATGGTAGTTCCAGAAAGCAGGATGTCCTCTTCCATCAAAAGATGTGCAAGACAATTACATAGGGCTTTACATTAGGTAGCAAACCACTTTTCCTTGCAGTTTACACTTACAGAAGGAGTTCAAACTGCCTTAAATATTTTTTACTGAAAATGTAAAGTAAGATTTTCTGATTCACTTGGAAGGAAACACTGACCTTTTCACTACTGGGCACAATCCATAAGAGAATATTTTGGTTCTTTAAGCTTTGGTCTGAGTATGAGCGAAACAAAAAATTATTATGATTTTTCCAGATCTGCAAAAGTGCCTTCTTGTCCTGGGTCAGAGAATTTTCCACTGGTATTTTTACTTGGATATCCATTAAAAAATGTTTTTGGTTTCTTTTTTTTTTTTTTTTAGTTAATAAAAGGCAGTGCAAAGGCAAAATACTCCTACTTGGAGAAAAATTTGTGGGTGAATATTACATAGGGAATGTTGAGCAAAACTATTTTTTTCATACTATGTCTAAATTTACATTATTAAACTGTATGTTATTACCTCATTACTGAATAACTCTTATTGAGAGGAAAAGAAAATTATATACAAGCTTAGTTTTCTTAACCCAAACGACTGTCTTCTTCAGAGCAATTTGAGACTTTATTTGTGCAGATTAAGGAGGGTTTAGGGGTCTATTTTCTGGAACAGGAAATTTTATCTTTTAGGTTCTTTGAAAACTACCTCTTAGTCAATTGGATTCTTGGAACAGGAAGAAGAAAGGATTTATGCACATAGGGGTTGTGCTAATATGTTTTTAGACTCATAATCTTATCCCATAAGAAGATTCTTATTTGTTATGTTTTAGTAGTGCACCAAATGTATGTAGTGTACATATTTATATTTCAACTATTGTTCATGGATGATATAAATTGCCATAGATATATTGCTATGCTAAAATTCAGATTGTTTAACATCTGAAAAGTATATCCTTATTCCTGATGGGCTTTTCCTTGTAGCTTATTTTCCTACTCTTTATTTTCTTTTCAGTATGTTCTGCTAAAATATTTTCAAGGTTTTGTTACAGGTTGATTTTCCCAGTTCTTAAAAATAATTCACATTACCATCTGTTGGAGTCTTCTAATAGCAATACAGAAATACTTGGGTTTAAACTCTGTTACAAAAGTACCTGCAAGTATGAAACAAGAATTAGGTGTCTTTGCTCCTTTGTTCAATGACTGACGTATTCATCATCAGGTTGAGCTTAATGAAAATATTCAAATTTTGTCTTTTCCTTTAAAAACACAAACAGAAAATCACGATTTTTCAAAATTGTTATTTGCAGTAGGAAAAGAATATTCTATAATAAAATTCCCAAATTTTCTTGACTCTTTATATTAGGTTGTGATTTTAATATCGAAACCTCCTTTCTTCTTTGTTGTTTTTGTGCTTTTTAAGGATCTTTAATAATTTAAACTTCAGTATAACTTGTGTTATAAGATTTACTATATATAGTCACAGATTACAAGAATGAAGTTAGATTGGGTTGAACTATTTTTTGCATAAAACTTGCTAAGTCTGTACCTGTAGATCTCTGGGCCTGTTTAATCTCTACCACTGTCCACTGAATTTTCTCATTCCACCTTATTCCCTCTTCTGAATACACCTCACTTCCTCACCACGAAGCTACAGTTTAAGCGAATCTATGCAAACCTGCACAGCCTCCAAAATCCTATCCTGAATTTCTAAATAGAATAAATTTTCTTCTCCACTCTCATTTCTGTATACTCTTTGTTCAAAAGAATTCTGGCCAGCACATCATGCCGAAGCTGGCTCTGATTTTCAGTATTTCTTTCTGTTTCTTTCTAATTATACTTACATGCTGTAAAAGAAAAAGACCCAAAGGATGAAAAGCCTATGAATATTACACCATTATAAGGTTCCCAAGAAATAATACATCAATACTGACATACAGTGATTTTCCGTTACGCTGATCTATTGTAACTTCCTAAAATATGCTTAACACTTCACGAATCTTAACCAATTATTCTTTTCACTTCCTCTGGATTTCATTTTCACTTTCTAGTGGTAACTGGGGCTTTCTGGCAGGCACAAATAATTTAATAAACTTTAATTAGATTGCTCCAGGTAGGAATGGTTCTTTAGTGACGGCTCAGGAACAGTGCCTTTAATCCTACAAAGCACAGCTAAAGGTCTGATGAAGCTTTTGTGAGTTTGAGGGAAAGAGGAGGGGAAGAAAAAGTGAATATCGTATATATTTCATGTATATATTTTAAATATATATGTGTATATATATATATATGAATGATCTTAAAACACTGAAAATAAGTTTCTGCTCAGACTCACACATCTGTCCAAAGAAGCAGCTTTCAAACTTGTTTTGTGTGTAGCTTATTCTCAAAGAAAATCAGGATGGGGAAACAAGCAAAGATTTCTATTGTACCAGGTTCCCTAGAGAACCTCCATCTCATAATTGAAACATAGGTAGTAGAAGCCATGTGGCAAATGGGAGGAGCAGCTGGTTCTTTTGAACTGTGCTCAGTATGCTAGCAGAAGCATTGTTTTTCAATATTTTTTTCTTTCTCTATTTTTTTTTTGTCCTTCACTGTCTTGTGCATTCTCTTTTTTTTCATCTTACTAGCACAGCCAAGTGAAATGTTCTTTAATATTAGTCTTTGACTAGGAAGGATCAAAAGCCTAAACAGCAAAAAAAAAAGACTTTTTTGGATGTATTATTTATATTTCAGCAAAGAATGTGAAGCTGAAATAGATTACTTACTGAACAGTACTAATCTGTGACAGATTGTCCTCTTCAATAATGCTCAAGCAATCAGTTAAAAGTGAAAGATGGTGCATGAAGATCAGTGCAGAGTTTTACTCCCCTAATCTCCCACCTAAATGCCAATAGACATAATTAACATGCTCTGAACAAATGCCAGTTGGCTGTATTTTACGAACAGGTTTTAAAATACTGAAAGTCTAAGGCCTAAGGCATCAGCAGAATATTTTGAAGGCATCATATACAGTTAGAAGTTCGTTTTTTATTGTTGTCTAGTTAGGTATTTTGAGCATATATTTAACATTTTAAGAATAGAAACACATTTTCCTAATAAATAGGTTGACTTAACTTTTTTCCCCCTTAAAACTATCAACCCTTCTTTCATGAGTAAATGTCAATGAAACTTCAATTGAGAACTATTGTTCTTCCATTTGACCTAATGTATTTCTGCCTGTTTTTTGGGGGGGGGGTTTTTTAGTTGTTCACCTCAATTCGAGTAAGTGCAAAAAGTAAACACTTCAATGCCCAGAAGAAAAGTGCCCATTAAATAAGAAATGGGTGCACGTGATTTTCTTCAAAGAAATTACATATGCTTGGAAAGAATTTTCAGGACTTTCTATGGAAAAAGCTCCTCAGGCTGGAGAGAGCAGGAGAAAAAAATTGCTGTATTGTTAGAAAATATGAGCATTCACATATCATATGAAGATTTTTGCCCTAAACTCATAAAGAGAATGTAAACAAGAAAAGTGTTTACTTGCCTTATTTTTAGTCATGCACAACATGAGCTTTATCCTGGAAATGGGAACAGGGAATACATACGCAAAAAATAAAAGGGAGAGAATGCCTAGGCATTAGATATGAACATTTTCCACACTCATTTTTTCTCCTTTATATTTTAATCCACATTTCAAGTTTAGGCAGATGCAAGAATAAAGTAGATTGAAACCACCAAATGGGATATTATAGCTGGCTTCTTAGTGAAACACTGTTAATACAGCAATACATTACAACAATATGTATACATTTGCTGACACAGATAAAATAGTTGGCAGTCTTAGCAAGCAAGCTAAGGTCTGAATACACCACAGAAACTGATCCATACAGTGAATGTGTCTTCTCCTTTTGCTAAAGAAAAGGAAAAGCTGAATGATGAATCTTATCAACTCAGTATAATTGACCAAAGTTTCTGAAGAGGTGAACTTCTCTTTAGAGACCAAAGGAGGAAAAAAAAAAAAAAAGTACGAGCATTTAAAAACAAATCTATTTCATTGAAAAAAATTTTTTTTCTAATAATCTAATCCTAAGAAAGGGCCCAAGTGAATAAAATGCTGAAATGTAGTCACAGGAAAAATAATTTGCAGGAAGTTGAGCTAAGTTAGGTCATCAGTAGCTGACATATTTTCTTGGGAGTAAAGTTACTCATTTTCTTCAGTGTTCTCAATTCCAGCATATTAGTAAGGAGATTTTTTTTTGTTGTTTCTGTAACTTCTGTATGGATAAATAAAGGAATGTTTGTCAGCAATTAGACTTTTAAATATTTTTTAGCAAACAGACACAAGGTGACTTTAATCACAAGTGTCTCCTGATTAAATGTGATAACTCTGATAATCATTTCTCCTGCTCATATGGCTAGAATATAATATTCTGTTTTATTTCTAATATGCCATTTCTATTGTCCTACAGGTCTGGCAAAAAAAAGATAAAATGGTCACAATTAAATGAAAATAAAATGTTGTTATTAAAGCATGCCTTCTTTCACATGATGAAAGAAATAGAATGAAGGCTGACTGAAATACTGATTACTTTTAATATCTCTTGATGAATTTTTATCTGGATGCTATAAAAACCCCTAAAAATTAAAGCAAAAAAAGCTGATCACTGTAAATTTATTGGTTCCATAGCACCTGTTTTAATTTAATTAAAAGAAAATATTTTTTGTAAGAAATAATCCTGTAAAGGGATCTCCCCACTTCTGCTAGGAATAAAAATTTGCCTAGGAATAGCAAGCTACACTAGTAATTCTAAAACAATCCCCCCCTGAGAGGCTCAGTAGTACAAAGCAACTCATGTCCTCACTCCTCAGCTTGACAGCCAGAGGTGACTGGGGCAGACAGCTATGATCTCACTGCATAGCTTGTGATTTGGACTTACATGTGGTGATCTTGTTTCTGTAAGAGATGGTTTAGGGTCTAGGGGTTTTTTTGTCCAGTTCAAAATATCTCAAATAACGTGTATTCTCACCAAGGGTAACATTTTAAACCCATGAAGCTTAGGATCTTACATGGCTTTCCTGACACTGAATCATAGAATCATAGAATAGTTTCGGTTGGATGGGAGCTTTAAAGGTCATCTAGTCCAACCCCCTGCAACGAGCATCTTCAACTAGATCAGGTTTCTCAAAGCCATGTCCAACCTGGCCTTGAATGTTTCCAGGGATGGGGCATCTACCACCTTTCTGCGCAACCTGTTCCAGTGTTTCACCACCCTTATCATAATAAATTTCTTCCTTATATCCAGTCTAAATCTACCCTCTTTTAGTTTAGAGCCTTTACCCCTTGTCCTATTGCAACAGGCCCTGCTAAAAAGTTTGTCCCCATCTTTCTTACAAGCCCCCTTTAAGTACTGAAAGGTCACAGTGAGATCTCCTCACAGGCTTCTCTTCTCCAGACTGAACAACCCCAACTCTCTCAGCCTTTCCTCATAGGGGAGGTGTTTCAGCCCTCTGATCAACTTTGTGGCCCTCCTCTGGACTCGCTACAACAGCTCCATGTCCTTCTTATTCTGGGGACTCCAGAGCTGAACGCAGGACTCCCAGTGGGGTGTCACCAGAGCAGAGTAGAGGGGTAGCATCACCTCCCTTGACCTGCTGGCCAAGATTCTTTTGATGCAGCCCAGAATACAGATGGCTTTCAGGTCTGCGAGCGCCCATTTCTGGGTTGTGTTAAGCTTCTCGTCAACCAGTACCCCAAGTCCTTCTCGGCAGGGCTGCTCTCAATCCCTTCATCCCCCAGCCTGTGCTGATACCAGGGGTTGCCCCAACCCAGATGCAGGACTTTGCACTTGGCCTTGCTGAACCTCACGAGGTTCATACATGTCTACTTTTCAAGCTTGTCCAGGTCCCTCTGGATGACATCCTGTCCCTCAGGCATGTCGACTGCACCACTCAGCTTGGTGTCATCTGCAAACTTGCTGAGGGGGCGTTCGATCCTGCTGTCTGTCATGAAGGTGGGTGGCATGAAGGGTACAGCATCTCCTAGGATTTTGAAGAGTGTCTTGTGTAGACTGCCATAGCTTGTGGGATCATACTTAAAAAACCTGTCAGGATTTCTCCATAAAGAAAACTCTTCCCAGAACTACTCCTACATCAAGAGAAACTCCAAAAAGAGAGCCTATGCACTGACTCACCCACCTGAGATGTAAATGGCCTAGGGTCCAGGACCTGGGAATGAAATAGGAAGCTAATTTATATTTTGACTTTATGACTACACATGGACAAGAGGCTGGGATCCACCATAGCTGTGTACCCGAGCTTTATAAGATTTACATGATTCTAGTAATCAGCAGTTCTCCAAGGTCTAGAGCCCACCAAAATTGTTCTGAAACTGGTAAAGATGAAAGGTTCTTTAGAGTTTCCCAGCTACTAATTTATTGATATCTTGCTAAAACCAGCGCTTATTAAAATAGAGCTTATTAGATAAATGTGTATTTCCTACACAGGTACTACAGAGAAAGGCTTTAATTGAAAAGTAAGAAAAAATGGAGCTAGTCAATTATTTTTTGAGTTCTAATTAGTGTGATCATTGTTCTATGTTGGGTAGGAGAAGAAAAGCTTTAAATGGAATTTCTACAGATAGACAAGAAAATGTATTGGAAATTAGATTAAAATAGTAACACCTTCCAAAGTTAATAATAAATTCAGGCATTCCTCTATGTGAAGATAAAAGCATTCAGACCCCAAAGAACATAGGATTGACTGAAGGTTCCATTTCCCTTGATTCCAGATTTTCAGCAATTTAACCCTTTTTGAACGCTCTTCTATCCCTGACTTTTGGAAAGAAAAAGTCCATATTTTTACATTAAGATTTCTGAAGTAAGATAAAGCTTAAATATTCAGAATTGCCTCACTCTTGAGAATGATGAGTAACTCAATCTCTAATCCCATCTCTGAGTGCTCCCATGATCTAGACCTTTTGTCTTATGCATTGCTTGATCTGTTAGTTATACACACATGAAGCACTGAGCAGACAATATGTTTTCACAATCTAAGGCATTTGATATTTTGATGAACTTCAAGAAAATTACAGATGGATGGAAAATTTCAAGCATTTGGACTCCTGAAATGAGGAAATCAGGGTTGTGCCAATACAAATCACTGTGTCCAGATGAACAGAAATGAATGTGCATCAACATTGGAGAAACAGTGGAGAGTGTTATTTCTAATTCAAAACTGCAATAAAAAGAAAAAAGAAAAAAAGAGAAAAAAAGTGTGTAGGAGGGAAAATTGCACAATTTGTGTTTCTTTTTATACAAGTTGCATGGTAACCACACGTCAGCACAGTAAGACCGGGATAGTGGCATTACAGATGCTGGTGTTGAGCCTGAGGATGTACTGACTTGCAAAGCTGATTGATTGAAAGCACTTTCCACCACCACTCAGCAGGGATTTGGGCAGGATATCATGGCTCCAAAGGGGTAGCCACCCTCTTGGGCTTGATACGGGGTCTTTGACGTAAGTGTTTCCCTGATGTAATGTTCTCATATTTCAGAATAAGAAAGTGTTTCCTTGACCAGATGTCAAATTGGAATCTCAGCAATTTAAAGTTCAGTGCTCCACTTTTGTTCTGGATGTAGAAGATGATATAGTCTTCCTGATACTTGTCAGTAACTAGCATGGGATGAAGCCATGACCTGGTTTACCGGTAAGGAAGAAATAGCCTTGTAACATGCATTTCCCTTCAATATGCATATCCATGTGTTCAGTGTGTATATTCATGTAAGAGTTCCTGAAACTCTTGGACAGTCAGTTTCTGCTTCTCTGTAGTCAATTGTGAAAAAGTCTACAAGTTTTCACTCATTTTGCGGACAGGAGCATAACTATGTGGTGAGATGAAAGTGCAAGATAAAAAAGGAGATTTAGTTAATTGTATTAGCCATTGGAAGTAGATAGAAAATCAAGAGCAGCCGATGCAAGATTCTGGTTACTATCTGTAAACAAGTATGAAATATTTGTACCTGAGAATCATCTCTTTTAGCAGTCATTGGAATAGGAACTAAAACTGAGGTTTCTGTATCCAAGTGTAAATTTCTTAACTATTAAATTAGAGAGATATTCTTTCACTACTACTTTCTTAAAATTGTCCCCTGAAATTTGAACAGAATGGCTGGAGAGCCCCTGTCTTTACTGATTAGGATACTCTCCTGAGAGGGGACAACTACAGATCCATATCTGTTTAAAAGAAGCAAAGAAGTACAATCAGTGTTTACAACATGCTGGATGAGTGCTTTCATCCTCTGAAAAGAGGCATATCACCATGAAATTTTGAAAGCAAGCAGGACTCTCTGCTTCTTGCCAAAGGAAATCAAGATTCCGGATTCCAAATGAAGTCTGTAAATCCTTAGTGACACATCACATGCTCAGACACATCACAAAGTGAGGCAGTTCTGTCATCATGAAAAGAAAGACTTCATTTAAAGCAAATACTTCTCCACAGATATTGTGCACAGCAGGCTACTTGTTCTGATAAATTTTAATCAGTGCAGTTGTTTCTAAGGCAGGTATAGCTACCACAGATTGTAATGGGAATATTAATTAAAAATTAATTACAAACAAACAAAAACCCCAAACTGTAACAACAACAACATTTTTTGTAAAAGAGAATGCAGAGGAGAAAAATCATACTAACATTGCTATATAATATATAGGGAGTCAGATGCCTACTTTAGGAATATGGATTTCGTAACTGCAGCCAGTTAAAACTGGCAATATTTTGCTTGTTAATGTAATAACTTTTGCTTGTTAAGGTGACTTAAACCTATATTATAGATCAAACCTAGATTTGTGCTTCTGTGTACTTACTATATTTTAAATGGCTTCATTGATTTTAAGTTACTTAAACGTTGCAATAGATCACTAAGGTCTTTCAGAAAATTTGGATCCCAGTTTCTAGAAAGCATTTGCAAATCTTCAGTGAATGGGACAAAAGAAGTCAGGATGCTTTGACGTGTACCAAAAATTAAGATTCTAAATCTATACTATACTGCCCTATGCTAGCACAATTAAAGAGCTTGATCTTCAAAGTGCTGAAACCTCAGAATTGGTTTGGCTGCCAATGGAAGTATCAGGTCTGATCTTACATTTTCTTCTGGGCAAAAATAAAGTTCTGCAAATAATTGCACTGTCTCTTTTCTGTAAACAGTACTATACTGCCTGTTGAGAAGCATATGTTCAACACAGTGCAGAGTACTATTAATGCAGCACCAATGTCAGAGATTTGGCTGCTTCCCAGAATTAACTGACAGCATTGTCTGGGCTCTGTATATTTAATATAGCCTCTCTATGCTCTGAGGAATTTGTGATTTGAAGTGGTTTGAGGGAAGGCGCTACTACAAGTCTCAATACCCATCCTCCCAACAATTAGGGAAAAACAAGCAAAAAGTTATTGTGTACATCTGGTAAAATAACATTCTTTTATTTTTATAAATGAACTGCCACAGACAGATGTAAAATGTTGAAATTTTAGTTAAATTACAAGTTCATATTTTTTGGTGTCCACTGTCAGCTGAAATGTTCTTCCTATTGCTGCTCCTGCCTGCAGCTAGGTATATTTTTCCATTTTGCAGGTATCATCTTTTCTATTTATTTTGCTTAATTGTATCTTGCTGGACTTAGCATTCACAGTATTTCCTATTGTAAATATTTTTAGAAAAGGCATAAACATTAGATAAACATATAGAAGGCAGATTTTCTTTTTCTTCATGTGGATGTATTTCATGTTCTTTTTTTTCCTTAATACACTGCAGATTCAGAGTCTGAGCTCTTCCTTCCCAGACAAGCAGCTGATGCTTTTCACAAAGGCAAAGTACTTATCTTCAGCTTCCTAATGAGGGACTTTGGTTTATCTCATAGTTTAAAGATATGCACTGATAATAAACTGTAGGCTAAAGGAAAGTATAAACCTTTTGCATTGCCTTGCTGTCAATCATTTGGAGCAGATATATTGTAAGACATTTAATCTTACTGTTTTATTTAGGACGTCAGGATGCATTAAAAATCTAGCACAAATGGGATCTAGAGGCATTTTTGATGCCAGTTTTTCTACCAGGAAACAAAAGACTCTCCATTGCTATCTCTAAAATAATGACCTAATGAAAACCTTGGACAAGACAGTTCTTTTAGGGCAAACAAAAAGAAGATATTATGTCCTGATAGTGCTTGCATCATAATTGTGAAAAAAAGCTGGAGATAGCTCCTTTGGTCAGGAAGAAACGCTTTTGGTTATAAAAATGTTATCTAAAGCGCCTTATGAGAAATTCAGGTCATCTATTACATCTGATATGATAAGGAGTTTCCCTGGGACAAGTGGGATCTTTTTTCACCTAAAGATGTTCTGCTTGGCTTTTTCTTGAGATGTGAATAGTTGAAATGTGTTATGGCCTTTCTCTCACTTGCATTTAGCCCAAACATTTCAGCAGATATGAAGATAATAACTAAGCATACCCACTATATAGCCAGGACTATCTTGCCAACCAATATAGTTGCAGCAGCACATGTCATCCTAGGAAGATATGGAACAATGATGTGAAAGAGTCAGCTCAATACCTGTGGCTTAAGCAGAATCCTTTCCTCCTGTGACAGTATCTGGATGTCAATTAATGTAGTTAGTCATGTATCATATGTGACAAAAGCCTGTACTATAAACCTAAGAGCTTGCAGTTTGGTCCTTATAGGATATGATGGAGATTTTTCTGGTCACATTTTTATTTTTTAGAAGTGAGTAAATTGAATGCTATTTATACCAGAGGGCATTATTTACATCAGAAATGGCTTCCAGCTTCAGGAACAACCAAGCGTTTTGGAAGTGCCACAACCCCCTTGCATTCTGCCTTCCAGGAGGCAGAAGCAGCAGCGGGCTGCTTTGAGTGACTCAGAGAGATTTTGTTAGGGCAGAGATTCCTTCACCATTCCTTCCAGTATGATGGAAGCAGTAGTAACCTCTGTCTCTGGGGAGGATTATAAGCAGATGTAGGACAGACCATTTGACTCTTTGCACAGTACTTTTTCCTTAACAGACACTTTCCCTTCTGTGGGGAAAAGCCAGATGGGGAAGATTCCTATGGGTTTATGTCAGCTCATGATGCACCACTTGGATCACTTTAACCCAGGCTGCAAGGGAAACAGTCAAAATTCAGAAATACTGGATTTAATAGCTTTACACATGCTGAATACACCTCTCTGGATGCAAATACATTACACACTTTCTATTGACACCATTCCGTAGGTTATTTTTTTATTGGAACCCATTAATTACTAAGTACCTAAGATGGGATGCAAATATAGGCTGAATGGAGGCTGCACATGCAAACACCAAACTGCATTTCCTGACTTTGTGTTTAACTGTAAATCTAAAGTAATGCTTTTTCAACCTGCTTTTTGTCATTTTTTTTTAATCTAGCGTAGACGTGAATTTCAAGAAAGCAAACCATAACACCCAAGAGACAAAGCAGTGGGATGAATGCCTAATTCAATTGTTTCTCTTTCACACATTTATTTGAAAGGTTATCAGTGCTGATTGTTGTTTCTGATCATTTTACCTTAAAGGAGAGCTTTGGGGAAAGAATTAAATACGATGGGAACTATCAAGTAGCAAAGAGATGTTGAACTATATGCACACGTTAAAATGTCATAAGAAGACCCTAAATTTATTCCTTGTCAAATGTGGAGTCAGCATACAGCTGAACATCATAAATACATAGACATAAGATAAAAATTGAACAGAAAGCACTGAGCAATTAGAATGAAATGTGTTTGGTTTTGAGCTCAGAAACTAAACTGTGGTCGAATACACAATCTCTGGCAAAAATATTGTAAAAACTTGGATGTGTCTGAGAAAAGTTAACACAGTAATATTTGGCTGAAGATTCATTACTAGCCCCAATATGTAAAATGATGTAAGAATTTTATCACCAAAACAGTAAACAGATACTACATTCTCATCTGTTATGGGATAAAGGAAAAAACCAAACCAAACCAGACCAAACCATGAAAAAACAGATGCTATTCTAATTCTCAGCTGTATAGTTCCACTAGTATCTGTACCGCTGAGCAAGGGCAGCAACGACATGATAATGATTTGTTTCTACAAAACGCTTCTCTGTTTGGATCTGGATGACATCAAAGTAGAATATCTGACAGCTTCCCTTAGCTTGTCAGACCATAATAGCAGCTTACAGAAACAAAGCCTTGCCTCCTTGCCTGCAAAGAGACTTGGAATCACAGCAGAGGAAGCTTGTGTGTAAAACAGAGATGAAGAAAACCTAGCAAAGGTGGGAGACTCTCCACAATATTTTAAAGTAGTGTTTGAATTTCAAACTCCATTACTAATGTCAATCTGAAGCCAAAATAGTTCAGCCTTTGAGGAGATCGGAGCTCTGCCAACTCATTTTTCTAAGTATTTTCAGGTAGATAAAAGGCAGCTGATTTCGTATTCTTGGAAAGCCTTTTGACAAACACAAAGTAAAACAAATAAAGTGAATAAGCATGCATTTGAGCGCTGTCAAAGGCTCTAACAGACTACAGTCAAGAGACATTGTCCACTGTCCACTGTCGTTCACATATTATTTTCTTTTTGCTGAGATCGTCTGCTAGCTGATCAATTATTGGATATGCACAAAGTCAGTAAAAACATGAGTTAATCAAATATTATGTATCTGGACATTTTTTAGCCCATTGTTTTCAGCAGAATTTACGCATAAATCTAAATATCACTGCATCTTCTTACCCAGCCAGAATGGCTATTGCCAAATCTGCATTAGGGAACAGAATGTGGTGCAGAGATTCCCTCGTTATGACCATCACAGCATCTGTGAAGACAGACAACTCAGTTGTGAAAGTTGAGAAAGCTTTGTTTGCATGGGTCTATGCCCAAGCAAATAAATGCTCGCTTACAAATCATCTTGCTACTCCAAACTTCCAGTTTCGCACTTAGCACTGAAAGGCTCAGAAATCCCTGCTTTCATGGTGTAGACATAGCCTCAGAAACATGGCAGAAAGAGAAAAGATGGGTCATAGGTCACATATAACTGCAGAGGAAAACAATTGCGTAGATTTACATCCAGAAATGAATTCAAAGTTAGTACCGTCACTGGAAAGTGAAAATATAAAACTCCATGTAATTATTCGGACTACACGAGGTTAAAATTAAAAAAAAAAAAAAGTTAAAAGGCAGCAAAATGTTATCAAATGGTGTCATTAAGAGTCAATGTCAAATTGAGTTCTATTTCTGCAAATAAATGTAGTCTCTATACTATTATCAAAATGAAAAAAAGTAACCATATTGTTGTTTCCATTTATCAAGGAAATATCAAGTTTCTTGATCCTACTCACCATCAAGTAGGATCCAAAAACTGTAAACAATTTGAACAAAATATTGTGATGACTATAGGAATTGAAATTTTGCAAAAAGGATCACGTTAGCTTTATAGCTAAGAAAGCAGCTGAAATTCTCAACTGGCAAGATCAGTAGGTGTAAGGAGTGGTCTCTTGGACATATGTTTATCAAATTGTTAATTTGTAGATGATGTATGCTGCTTTGCCTTCCTTTCCATTTTTTGTAAATTCCTGACAGTAGACTTTGTGACCGTAGCAGGACAGAGGCTTGAGTAAAGACCGCAGCTTGATATTTATTCATTCAGTGAAGAAAACTATCACTGATTTTCTTATTGCAGGATGAGTTTTCAGCGTAGGCAAGAAAAGGAAAAAAAAAATAATTGGGACAGATCTGTTGGCGGATTTTTCCTTTTTTTTTTCCACAGGTGATGTAATTTTGTTAATCACTATGAATTTTAGCTTATCAAATCATTAGCACAGAAAAAACCCATCAAGATAGTTTATTTCAAAAAATGCAAGAGTAGATTGACTTTTTTCCTACTTTTTCTCAGTTAGCAGGAAGAAGAAAGTTGTGTAAACTTCTGTTTCTGACAATAAAAATAAGTGTAAAAATTTAGCTACATAGTTGCTTTCCTGCCATTTTAAATATTGTCTGTCACAAGAAGTAGCATGGCTTAAAGCGAGAGTTTATTTTACGCTTTGGATAAATATTCCAGAACAATAAAAGCATAACAAGTTGGGGTTTATTGTTATTACAATTTATTTTTATACAAGTGACCTATCAGCAATGACCTTGACTCAGGAACATTTCTTAGAAAATAAATAAATAAATGGAATAAATGACCTGTGGAAATTTCTTGGGTCACCTCCTCTCCCATCTGGTCATTAATCCCCCAGAAGTGCTACAGACTGGTATCATTAAGTTTTAACTAATGTATTAATATGGTGTTTAAATGCTGAACTGCATTTTTTTTCTATAATTAACCTTTTGGGAATATTTTATTAATGGGGTAAGATAATGTATGTTTGCTAGGGAAATGCCAGATTGTTTTTTTTGTTCACAGTAAACACAAATAAATTATGGAAAGCTCTTCATGTATTTGTACATTTCACACTTCTGAGAGATGTTGACTATTGGAAATCAAGGGCAAGGGCATGATTAGAAAGACTCATTAGATACTGGTTCAACACTTTGGCGCTATTCTTCCTGAATGTGTTTACCACTCAGAAAGAGCAGTCTATGAATTCTCAGCAGGACAGGCAAAACTGAATTTTGCTCTTTCTGCCACAGGGAAGCTAAAGGGCAGAGGATGAGGGTAGAGCTGAGATGGTAGATCTGGGAAAAGATCCTTGGAGACCCAAGCTTACTTTTCCTGTAGCCACTTGAGAATGGATTTCTAGGGATGCTGTCATGGATGTTGCAAACAATTGTCATATGAGTGGTGAATTCTGCTACTGGTATGGTTGTCTGGCTACAACAGATGCTCCTGACATGCTAGGACAGTAGTTTCCTCAATGGCAACAGCAGGAGCAAGGCTGGCTTTCCAGAGGTCTTGAGAAAATGGAGATATAGTGTTAACTAGAACTGTCATTAACATTAATTTCCAGAGAGCCTTGCCAACATGATGCAGTGCCAGTGATCATAATTTAAACTTGTTCGGAACATAAACCTGGTCTTGCAGTTTCTAAAGCTGATTAGAGGTTGTAGACATTCACCTTCAATTAGGGAATTCCTGGTTCCCTTATTAACTCGATTTTGAAAATTTTATTTTCACTTCTGACTCATAAGCAATTAAGTTTTATTACTCAATGGATGGCCAAAGACACTTCATTTCTACATGACTATTAAATCAGTAATTATGTTCCTAAAGGGATAAGGTGAAAGTTTGTTAGTACTTAAAAAGTATTTTTTTCTATTTATGTCTAGATATTCTCATAGCTTTCAGATTACTAACTGGACTGCATTTTGAGCATCCATCTGTCTCTCAAAGTATAAATATACATCTTTAAATATAAATATGATGCTCTATATTCATACAGACTATTACAATTTTAACCACTTTTAAGTATTAAGTAAAAGCTTCCCCTTTCCTATTTAAAAATACATACATACGTACTCACATAAATAAATAAAGCACTGCTCAAGACCAATTCTCAGCTATTAATTATTTTCTTTATAACCAGAAAAGGACTTCCAAGCAGTTCCCAAATTATTAGAAAAAGTCTTTTTTGTCAGTTCAATTTATGTTTATCTTCTTCCTTTCATTTAGGAATACAAAGTTAAACAAAAGTTCTGAAAATGTTGCTTTGTCAGATATGTATTTACCTCAGAACAAGGGACAAAATATAAATAACAAGGTTAATGAAAGAGAAAGAAGAAAGGTTATTAAATGTTTACTTTGATCTTGATCTGATATATCTTGCAATTTTCTGTCATGTTCTACTTGTCTGCTAAATAATGTATTAAATACATTTCTGTTGCTTGCACTCATAGAAGCAAAAATTACATAAGAAATTGATGTTGCAAATCAAGTACACTAGAACATATGTTACCTATATCCTGCATGACAGGCTGAAATAAATTACACTTATTCTTCCATTAGGTGTTTTGAAGTAGAAGGTAGTCACCTTAAAATGAGTAAAAGTTGGTCTATAACTGGTTGGGAACAACTTGTTTCCTGGTTTTTGTTTGTTGAAAGGAAGTGGGAGTTTCTTGCAATGACTTTCCTGCAAATTTGCATTTTCCCTGTAGATGACCTACCAGCTTTTCTTGTCTTGCACCTACATTTTGAAAAGCAAACAAAAACAAACAAAAATCAAATAGGTCTCAGATTTATCTTTTTATCTATTGAAGTTGGAGGACCCTAAGCTAACATGTAATTTAATCTATGGAAAGACAATAGCAGAGAAAAGTTGAAATTAATTATTTAAACTAATATAGTTACATCTCCATTGTATTTAATTGTTGTGAGGTTACAGTCTCTGTGAAACTCTATCTGCAATTGTTTATAACTACTGGACTTAAACCACAGCACTGAAAGGTGTCTATGTCAGGTGTCTGCCTAATGGTGAATATTTTGAGTGAATTTTAAGCTAAAATATTATCTTTTCTTAAAAAAAAAATTCAAAAAAAGTGATGCTAAAAAACTCCGATAGAAAAATGTGGCATTTCTTCTCTTTTGAGCACAGAAAAGGAATTCATTTGGGCTGAGATGGTGCTATCTGTCCAGTATCAACAGTGTGTCATTTCATGTGGGAATTAAAACGCTGTACCAAGCCTACGGGGGCAAGGGAAGCACAAAAGCAAAAGAACCACTGTCAAAAAAATGCATTTTTCACATATTGACTTGAAACTGCATAACATTTGGCTTCTGTAGTAAGCTTGTTGTAACTTGCTTTTACTAGAAAGAAGGGAAGGCAGAAGCCTGTCTGTAATGCCAAGTAAAAAACAAGACTATGAACACGGAGTTTCTGTCTTCTGCTTAACCTGCACTTCTCCCTGCTGATGTCCTGGTGAGGAGAAGGAAGTGGAATGGAAATGAGTAGCCTGGAGGGAAAGAGGCAAAGTGCAAGGTCAAGAAAAAAAAAGCAGATGTTATGAAGGTGGAAAATAGGATCCTTGAGGGACAGGAGACAAGAAGGTTAGGTAAGAGCTAGGAAATAGGAATAAAAACTGCTTTATCTCCTCACTGTACTGCATCATTTTTTCTCTCTAGTGTCAGGAGAGGAAAAAAGAAGGGGGGGGGGGGGGGGGAAAAAAAA